>Ga0228711_1001152_pt1 | contig 37727 bp, 19 predicted proteins | sample MedpolnodulmetaG_2_FD_177996 | JGI IMG/M metagenome (GOLD analysis project Ga0228711, IMG submission 177996) | Root nodule microbial communities from Medicago polymorpha collected in Santa Monica, California, United States - brown nodules | ecosystem: Host-associated > Plants > Roots > Nodule...
AAAAAACATTAGGCTTCATATTATCTAATTTAAACTTCATATAATAATTTTTTTTTTGGACCAAAAGTAAACTTCATATAATAATAAAATACAATGCTCTGATAAAAGTTTTTAGAATTTAGCCATGGATCACTAGATACAAATTATAGCATATCATCAATAATAAAGGAGGAAGAAGAAATTGTGTACCTATGAATTAAGTTGATGAAAGATAACTGTCAGAAGGATGGGAGGGATGACTACCCTCATTCCGTTTAGCACCAGAATGTTCAGAATAGTTTAACCGTCTGATGGGATGACGTTTAAATAGCTAAACGGCTGAGGACAGAGACCTCTCATTGGGCTCAGCTAAATGGTCCAACCCATCACGATCCATTTAGAAAGAATAGCCTAATCACACATATTCATCAACTAATTGGTGTTTAACACAATAGACCATAATTAAGTAATTAAATAATTAATCCAACAATCTCCCACTTGGATGACAATACTCAATTACTAAAAGAATATAAAATTTAAATTTTAAAATATATGTATGGTCAAAGCACTAATTCGAAAGAGAAGTAAACTTTAATACTGCAAAAATTGAATTCGATAGGAAAAACAAATCATACAGGTCAAAGACTCACTTTTCTAACAGATGATGAATTTATAGTGACACACTTAAATTAAAAAGAATGTGTCATTAAAGAATGGCCCAAGCATTTTAAAAATGCTATAACAAACTCCCACTAACCCAAAATATCATAGACTTAATCAAATCATTATGAGTTACAATACTCGTTTATATAAGTCTGTGGTTAGTGGTCCTGCCAATGAGTTTCCAATTTTATAAAAGTCATATATCCACGTAGGTATAAGAATAGTAATTACTTATGGGGATAGCATACAAAGAAAGAGTAATTACATTTAGTCGAAATAGATAAATGTTCTTTGACATTCAATTAATCCAAGTCTTAGAAAGAAAGAAAGAAATTTGACTATGAAAATCCATAAAGAAATAGGAAATTCAAGAATCTCTGAAGTGGATCAACATAGACACTTAGTTTAAAAAAAATAAAATGTAGATTAATGTGGCCACTGGATTGTTCGATGTGATTCGAAAAGAAGAAAAATGCATCACCAACTAAAATATCTGCGACCACAATATAGACCGCGACATCAAATTCAAGGTAATCTTATAAATTAAACCGTAGAAATTATATACATGGTGTATTATGTACAATATCATAAGTTTGAAAAGAAGTTAGAGACGTATGTACAATTGACCAAACATTATTATCAAACATAGTGAGTTTCTTGTTTTTTTTTATCTTTGTTGTTTTAACATAATGCGATTCTCAACGATATCAAGACCAATGCGACTCCGATTTAAAACATCTATGCTATCTATAAATTATTGATGCAACAGTTTGGCATAATGATACATGATAACCTCTAATCCATTTGTTATTATTTTTCTTTTGTTTTTTCCCCCTCTCCCAACTATGCATTTGCATAGTTTTCTTCATTATGGATTAAAATAATTGGTTCCAAGGCTGAAACAGTTTATTTTATGTCTATACACTGCAGTTTCAACTTTCAACTTCTATAGAGAGATGAAGTGGTTTGGAATATTTTGGTACTTGCATTAAAGGCTCGTTATGTACTTAATAATGCACATAAATACAATATTTAAGTTCACACTGTTTCCACATGGACTTTTACGGAAAAGAAAAAGTACAAGAGGTTGAAAATGTACTGCATGCCTTGTTGCATATTGAAGTGGGTCAGCTTCTTTCTCAAAATTTTAAAATTTCGATGAGTTGGTATTTGCGACCTATGAAACACTTACATAAAAATTGTACAAACACACCAACATCGATAATAATTTAGGTAAATGAGTTAATTGAATATAATTGTATATTTTAACATGTTTGATTGTTGATAAGTAAAATTGATTTTGTCCACAAGTCTCAGTTAAACTAGTGAAGACGCCGATGTCCATTATAGAGTTTGTGAGCGGGGTTCGAACTTCGCCTCCTCCACATCATGACGTGAGTTTTCAATGATTATTGTTATTTTGTATATCTAAAAAGAAATTCTTACATTTAAAGTTAGAAAAGTAAAATTGGTTTTATTTTTAAAATTTATTCTAATTTAAAGTTACAAATTTTGAACTTTTACTTCTTGAATTTATTAATCAGTTCACGTTAAATAATCTATCAAAACAGTAATCATTTTACCTTAATCTATATTTAGACTTAATAAATCAATTTTTTAATTCTAGAACCAAACATATGCGCAAATAAAACTTAATACTTAAATTCTTACATTTGTCTACCAACAAAATTCTCACATGATCACATCTATACTGAAATTTGAACCTACATCTTTATCAAGATATAAACTGCATCCTTATCAATTAGACTTTCATTGTTTTAGAGTGGACCAACTTTCACACGAAAGAGTCAGAATGAGCCATGTATTTACAAGAGTATCCACTGGCACTGCACGTGTGAGGATGATGGGTAGATGTTGTTACAAGGACAGGGACTTATGAAACAATCAAGCATTTCTCTCTGACCAATTATTTGATATATTAGAGAAAAGGATGTAATAATAATGGGTGCTAGTCAAATTGACTGTTTAACTAGTCTATGATCAATTAGCTGAGATTCCAAAAGCAAGAAGGTAGGAACAAATACGTAAGAAAAATGGTCGATTCTATGACAGGGAATATATTTGTGCTTTATGTATGGATGTTTTCCCATTAATGCTATTCATCATACATAAGGTAATGTCTAAATCAGTTTTGATGTGATACATATTTTTTTATAGAAATAAAATTAACTCATTTTATTTTTTTTAAAGTATCTTCAATTCAGAACAAGATATAATCAAAGAGCGCTGCTATATATCCCAAGAAAATCACTTAGGAAATTTCACGAAGGGTACGTGTCGCTATTTAGAGTCATGTTTAGAATACATGCGGCTATTTTAAGTAGGAATTAGGCGGAAAACATGGGCAGATGGCCAATGAGAATGATTTCGGGCTAATTTTGCTAAATAAATATTCACTGAAACTAGCATTATTCATAATCAAAATATTCGCGACTAACAAAAGACAATGATATTGATGCTTTAGCTAATAAGTGAGTAATATTGTTGGCTTGTCTCGTAGTAAAATTATCCAAAAGTTTGATAAAATCAGGAAAGAAGCTTTACAAGCGTACAAAATAGGACCAAATTTAGATCGAAAGTTGGGTTTACCGGCAATTTCATCAATCACTAACTTGCAATCTAGTTCTATGGACACACTACAATAACCCGAAATCTGTTACCAAATTATTGCTTGCCTCAGTTTCATGAGGTTGTGAGCTACCATTTCTCCAAGTTGTTTGTGCTCAGATAATATTTGGATAAGCATTTTAAAAATAATACAATAAAAATATATAATCGGTGAGATTTCATTAGATATCTATATAAATGTGTACCAAAAAAATAATATCAATATATATATATTCTTGAAGATGCAAACGAAATAAACTTTATTCCGCATCTTAGAGTGTGAAAGGCTTTAACATTGAATTTCGTCAATGGTTCATCATAATGGGTGCTTGGGACTTTTCCTTGATCATTGTAATTAAGGTTTAATGTTGACTCTTGTTTATGATCATAAGTTTGCATCAAATTTTCATGATCATAATGGCATGCCATTGCTAATTTGAGGATAATATCACGTGAATGTTGAGAAATAAAGTAGCTGAAGACAATCTTGACTAATACAAGTGTCCACATCAAAATAGAGAGGCAATTGGTCCACTTGTATGAAATCTCTCACAAGAGCATATCTTTGTTCTCATGTTAAAGATTATTTGGTCTTGGTCGGGTTACAGTTTACCATATACCACAATTTGCAACACAGATATTCGAATGTCACATGGAGCTATGTTCTATTCCTTCTATTTAGTAGGAATTTGAATTTCACATATTTTCATGGAGGTGTTTTTCACCTTCCACTAAACTAACACTCACCTTCAACTAAAAGACAACGAATAAGAAAATTACTCTTATCAATTTGAATTTTGCCAATTTCTTTAATCCAGCGTGTCGCGTTCGACATTTTTCAACGTGAATTAAATAACGCCGACACTTTTAAAATCGATTCAATCACTTTAGAAGCCGGTTCAACCGACCTCAGCGTGAGTTATCTCACGCTGAATTAAAGAAATAAACAAAATTCAAAACGAAAGTAGTAATTTCCAAGAATAATTGACGGTTCTTGTGGGTGCAGTGAAGTTCTTTATGGGCCCGTATTGAGAGGCTTAGTACATAAGGCAACATAAGAAAATTGCTTTTTAGACTAAATGATTTGCTTTCGCACATATTCGAAATGACATTTAATATCCTCAACTGTAATTAACTACAAATCACGGCTTAATTTTTCTTTTTGGAGTGAATAATAGTTAACTACTGTTAAGATATTTTGATCATTTTCATGTGTGTGACAACAAATCATTTAGTGTAAACATCAATTTTCATATATGGGGCCAACAGAAAACTATCGTTATCAACCCAAAATGAAGTTTAAGGAAGGAAAAAAAAGTTTGAATTACAGGGTTCTCAATCAAATTAGAATTAGAAGTCATGTGGTCTCCACAATTTTCCACTTCCAGGTTAATTACTCCTTAAAAGTAAATGCAATCCAAAAATATCTTTTGTCACACTGGTATTATGATGTGGAATGTCATAGAGATAGTTAATATGACACCTCATATACTCTAATAGAAGGAGTTAACAAAATGACAAATTATTGAATTCTTTCAATTTTAATGATGTTTTCTCTATTCATAAATTTTAGAGAAAACATTTCCTTTTAAAAAAATAGGAGAGATTTGAACCAAGTACTTAAGGTTTCAATGCTAAACCCTTATTACCAATTTAGTACATCAAGTGTAAGTTTAGAGAAAACATCACTCAATAAAATTTGAATGATATTCATTGTTATGCAATTCAACAATTTTTTCCCATCCTACCAATTTTTATGAAATTTATATGTTTTTAAAGGAAAATGCTAGAGACCGCGAGAAGCATTTTCCCAAGCGGTTCCCGACATTGCTGGCAAGTTAATAGCCATAGGATTCATAAAAAAATTGAAAATAAAAACCTGACCCCATGTTTTGTGGCCAACAGCTGCTTTTATTGGTTGGAATCTCAATCGTGAGTTCTTCGCTATAATATTCTTTGGGATATATAGCATTGCTCGTTTTTAAAATGAAGATACTACAATTTTATGAATTTAATTAAAATATTTTATGATCTAATGAATATTGTTCAACAATTTTCGATAAAAATAGGCTCAAATATTAAAATATAAACATTATCCCTTTTCATTGAACTCGATAAAATTTACACTTCAAGTTATCTACTCTAATGTACTGATGATAATGTGAACGTTTTTGGATAAATAAATGTTAGCGTAGTTTTTAAGGTTTGAATTTTGAATCTCCTTGTTAGTACTCATTTAGTGTCCTTTAATTCACCAACCAAGTTTTCTACTTGGGATATATGATGGTGAACTTTTCATTTGAAAAATACCTATATATGTCTCATTCTAGCGTGAGAGAGCTTGATAGATCTCCTACCATGAGTGAGTATCATTGACTATAAAATTGTAATGTTTCAAGGTTGTTATGATACCCCACCAATACCTTATTCTTTTCTTTTCTCTACCTTCTGGTTGTCTCTCTCTGTTTTTTAGTTCATGTTTTTTTTTTAAACTTGTTATTTCACGAGAATGATGTTTCTCTTCAATGGTGGATGGAAGGCGGAAAATCGGTGAGAGACACTTGTTGCTGATGATTGACTAGTGGATTTGGCATGAGGCCTTTTTTGTTAGAATACGAGACATTTTTACTTATAAAATTTAATGAAATATACTTTTTTATTGGTGGACTTAAAGTGATTGCTCTAGTAGCCTTACCTTTAAGCTGGTCTTAGATTTGACGAAATTCAAATTGAATGAAACGGTAGGAGAGAATAGTTGAAGAAGAAGAAGAGGTTTTGTTAAAAACAAAATATAGTTTTTCTAGGGGGGAAAATTAGTTGAAGAGGAGTATTGTAGAAGCATGTAGCATAAGGTCACTCATCAACGTAGTGAGATATGAAACACTCTTTAACTCTAGAATGTGCCATATATATACACGAGTTTGATGATGTTGTTTTAATGTTCCTGTATAAATCTATTTTTATTTGGATTGTTGGATACTACATTTTTTTTTTGAGTAGTGATATTTGTACAACGCTTTGGGACAGCTTTTATGACAACTTTGTTTATCTCTCTTTGTATTGGTCATAAAGAATAGAAAGAAAAAGAATGAGAGAGAATAAAAAAGAGTATAATGTGAGTATGAGAGAAAATTGTCAAAAAATTGTTACAAAATGGTTGTCCTAATATTTATTTTTTTTGAATGGTAGTCAAATTGATGTAGTTATATCTTACACATGAGTCGATTTTATATATTTCTTTGTTCCGTCTCATTGATTTTATTTTGCTCTTTCTTGCTTATTTGGTTCATATCCTCTCTTTTTTTCTCTTCAAATTGATATTATTACTTACTCATTCTTTTCTGATCGATTTTTTTTATTTGGATACACATTATGAAATGTAGACAAGGAACGATAAGAAGAAGATGTAAGTGTTTTAATATATGACCTGTGTGTTATTGGATTTGGGGTTCTCGACGATCATGGATCCTACGTATTTATGCAATCAACACATCAATGATCATAATGAAATTGGGGGCCTAACTCATCCTTAAAAACCGGTTTTGTAAGGATGAGTTAAACCCCAATTTCATTATGGTATCAGAGTCTGTCGAATTCAAGGGCCACCTACCGATTCACGCATCAAGCCCAAAGAGTGCTGCTGAGCGTGACCACCGATTCACGCACCAAAGCCCAAAGAGTGCTTGGCGTGACGGGGGTGTATTGGGAAAAACTCATGTCCCACATCGGATAGATAAGACTCTTGATAAGAGTTTATATAGAGGAGGCAATCCTCACCTTATGAACCGGTTTTGTAAGGATGAGTTAGACCCCCAAATTCATTTGTTGTTGGATCAAATTCAAACCGACCAAATTGAAAGCATCGATCAATGTGTGCGATCCGTGAATGCATGGAATCCATATTCGTGTTATTGCAGGTTTTTATATGTTCTCTTTAACTTGCTTGCCATCAAATAAAAACGTGAGAATTGGTCAATATAGTACCAGATATGTACATAAGGAAAAGCCTCAACATTTGTAACTTAGCTGTCCTTATCCCCTTGTTCTCATGCAAGGTCCTCCAATGCCTCTCTATACCGTTCTCTATCTTTTTTAGGCCTGCTTGTTATAAGAACAAGGATATCATTGTCTCAGGACACTTTCCTTGGATTTGTATACTTTTCAAGACCTTAATATTGATCCTTTGTCCCACCACTTCTAGACCTTTGATAGTGATATAGGAAATGTGGGGGGTGAAAATGTGCAGGAAAAATGTACCTTTTAGGTCCTCATTTTCTCAATAATTCAACTATATATGAATAAAGCTGACACTTTCTTTCTTCTTTCTTTTTCATTGAGTTTATTTGATTTTGACACAAGAATCTGATCTACCATGTGCTATGAATTTATCTACCCCTTGATCAAAATGGATAATATTTATATCTGCTCACAAGTTTTGTACTGGCTTTATGTAGGTTTATTTATATGCAAAATATTATGGGTGTTGGTCACTAAATATCAACATTTTTCATTATTTTCAAATGATCATTATCTTTTCTATGAGTTGTGTTTATCCAATTGATTGTCTACATAATAGTGTAAGTTAAAGGGTGATTGGCATCTTTGCTTATTTATTTTTTTCACTTTTCTTTATTGGATTTCAACATCACTTGAAATTATTTAGTTAAAGGCTCAATTGAAATTGTAATGTTGATCTTCCTATTCTTATGGAATTGGTCAATCCTTTTTAAAATTTAGTTTAATTTTTCTCTCTCGCTTAGACCATCCAAAAAAAAAATGAAGTGTACTAACTCTATAAACATCGGAACATGATGGGTACTTCCATTGCATGGAAAAGCAGAATGGTATCTAACAAGAAGAGTGTCTTAAATATGTATCCTCTCTGAATAGATTCCATTCATTTTAAAGATTTATATTTGAAATATAATGATATAGAGTTATTGATAGATGATTAAAAAATACATTTTAAGAAATTTGTGTGTGATTGGTGGGTTTCGTTTAAGAAATTTGTGTGAAGTGTTGAATTGGAGGAAATGAGTTTTATTACGTACTACTATTAAAAAATTATTAATAAGTGATGTATGCATGTGAGATCTATTTAAGTACTAAAAAATGAATTTCTCCATCGTGAATGCTCTTAGCTTTTTGGACTCAATGACATGTCAAGTTCTTTTTATTGATGTGTCATTAAACTTGAGGATGTGGAATCATTCATTGTATTATATTGGTTTTACGACACGTCAATTAAAAAAATGTGTGTTGCATCGTCTATTACAACTAAAAATGTATTGTCTCAACTGGAAGGAAACAATTTAGGAAATAATATAGCGATTTGACCATTTATCTCCATATCATCAATAGTCAAGATTAAGGGTAGATTTTAACAATCGATAATGTAGAGATCATTGGTCGAGATTTTTGATCCTTTCATACCTAAGATTGTTGGCTTATGGATTATATTGTTGTTCATCCGCTATGGTTCATCGGTTATTCGTGTCCATCAGAGTGGAGTGATGATGTACTTGTGTATACTGCAACGCTCAAGTCAGTGAAAGTTCAAGGTTGATTGACCCATTAAATCTTCTCTATATTGGATTATAAATCCAATATTTATAATCTAACTCTATGGGATCAATCACCTTCTCTGTATTTGTTGAATTGTCAACTTAATTCAATCGAAGATGTGGTTGTTTTGACATCGTTCATAAGTAGCATCGGAATAAACTAATACGAGAATACACACGAGGAGCACCACAAATTCCATATATTTTGCTAAAGTTTGTTTTTTACGAGCAGCTCCATAGAACTACTCGATTGCACTTGTTAAGCGAATGTCAATTGGACTTGTTATCAGAATGTTTGCCTACTGGCCAGTTGTGGAACTACACAGTTGTACTTTTTTTAACAAGTACCTCCATAGAACTACATAATAAAAACGGTGAAGAGAAGAAAATGAGGGAACGATGAGCAAATGATGAAATAGAAAAAACAGGGCAAACTTGTAATTGTATTATTAATGTGTTTCATTTCATTATGAGAAATGGTCACTTTAATCCCTGACTTTGCACCTCGTTGTCACATAGGTCCCTGACTCAGGATTAAATATAAAGAAGTCCCTGATTCTGCACTTCTGTTATCACTTTAGTCTCTGCCGTTAAATAATTCTGTTAAGTGTGTCACAGGCAGGGGCGAATGCTTGCATATGAATGGGGTAGCATTGGCAAAAGAGAAAAAAAAACTTCAATAATTAGTGTAGTTTTGTAAGTAGCTACCCCATTATTTTTTTATTTGGCTACTCCAAACAATTTTGTTGGTTTAAAAATGGATGATATTAATAAAATATTGATAATCTATTTGGTTTAATGTCAATTATAGATAAATTTGACTAATTAAAACTTCATAAAGCTCAACTTTATACATAATTATTTTCAGATTTTAGTTTCTTCGTTGTCGTTTCATTAAATATAAGTAAAAATTATTGTAAATTTATTTTATTTATTGATTAAGTTTAATATATTATTTTTAAAAATATATATTTTATTTCTTGTTTATATTTGGTCTCCTCATAATAATTGTGTTAGCTTCGCCGCTGGTCTCAGGGACTAAAATGAAAGTAGAAAATGCTCACTTTAATCCCTGAACCAAAAATCAAATATTCTCAACTTGAATCTCAAATCCCTAAAAAAAATACACTAATATGTGACTTTTTCCTAAACATTGTAGACTTTTTTTTCTTCAAATATATTGAATATTGTATGTTCTATAAATTGTATTAAAAATTTTATGTATTTTTTTTATGCTTAATGGTAAAACTTTGTCCACGGTATTAAACAACCAATTGTGTAACAAAAAAATAATATTGATATTATTAATCTCTACGTTTTAATTTTAAACAAAATAACCCTATATTTTGACCAAAAACAAAAAAAAAAATTATATTAATATTGTCAAATAAGATAATAAATTAGGGATTTGGGATTTTCAATTTAAGGGATTTGGGGATTTGAGATTAAGTTGGGGATATTGATTTTTGGTTCAGAGACTAAAGTGACCATTTTCTAATTTCACATTAGTCCTTGTGACACATTTAACATAATTATTTAACGTCAGGGACTAAAGTGATAACGGAAGTGGAGAGTCAGTGACTTCTTTGTATTTAATCCTGAGTCAGGGACCTATGTGGCAACGAGGTGCAGAGCCAAGGACTAAAATGATCATTTACTCATTTCATTACACCCTTAATTGGGGGAATGAAAAATTGACTGAGTGAGTGGTATTGAATGGAATGAGTATCATTACACTCCATTCCATTTTATTCTTTTTTTACAAAACTAAACAATATAACCACGTTTGATCCCACTTCATTCCATTCCACCACTCTCTATCGATCCAAACATAACCTTAAAATTTGTTATTTAAAGACATCTATTTTGCTCTCAGCAATAAACAATTGAAAATAGTTTTGATAAACCAGTCATCAATGTTGTATTGAACTTTACAAACATAATAAAATTCAGATTGAGACGAACTCACTCGACCTTTGTTTGTTTGAGGATTGACTGATGTTTTTAATTTTCATTAAAATTTTGTTACTAAGGTCTGATTGTTGTAACTTTGTTTTGCTTCTTTAGGCACTTCTTGTGTTAGGAAGCAAACCCTTTTTTCGTTAATATATATATATATATATATATATATATATATATATATATATATATATATATATATATATATATCTTATTTTGGTTTTTTTTATAAAAAGAAACATACTATCATGTCACGTCTCATATAATATAAGACTTTTAAAACATTTCTCGCCTATGACTTAACATTTGAAGTATGATTTCATAGTGAAAACTTGATGAAAGATGATCCAATATATCTTAAATAAGCTTTGATATCGGATTATAATTCAGATTAGGCCGACAAGATTCATGGTTGTGATTGAATGCACCCCATTTGCAAAGAACTCTCATCTAATTGCATGGGGATCCACAAATTCAGAAGAACACTAAACATGTACCAGTACCAATACAAACAACACAACACACTCGCGTGACATTTTATTACTTTATCATTTCATTGATTTTTTTTCTTCCAATATTAGGAGTATATAAATACTATTATGTATTTATTCAAAAGAAATACTATTATGTACGTTATCTTTCTAACACTCTCTATAACATTTATTCTTTTATTCAATTAAATACATGTAAGATTGCATTTTAAAAATAAATTTGAAATAAAGTAGTGTTGTTCATGTAAATTTCTCTAAATAAAAATACGAATGTAAAAAGTAAGTTATAAAATAGTGTTCTTAGGCTTTGTTGGTAAAAATAGCAGATAGTTGGTTATCGGTGGCTGATAGCTTATAGCAGATAGCTGATGACTGATAATTGATAAGTTAATTGAAGTGTTTGATAAAATTAGCGGTACAACTAACTTATAAATGTAAAATGACATAAAAAGACATTCATAATTTATAATAAAATTTATATAATTTATATTTAAGTGTTTATAATTTAGAGAAATGCTAATGTGCACAACATATTTTGTTGTGCAAATCCCACGAACCATTCATTCTCTCTTATATGCGGCAGCAACTCTCTTGAACACCAAAACCCAACTTTGTTCCTTACCTCCACCAGGCAGTGAGAGTTGACTGTGATGGCAACAACAACTGAAAAGACAAAGATAATGGTGATGGTGGTGACAACATCGACGACAATGGTCGACAACAGTAACTACGACGTGGGATAAACCAATGATAGTTATATACGACTGCGGCGACAATGGCAACGTCGACGACGGTGATGATGAAGATAACTTCTGCAACTACAACATGATGGTGAAGATGAAGATATCATGGCAAGGAGAGTTATAGTGGTGGTGATAAGTGGTTATGGCTTGTTTCCAAATGTTGGTGCCAGGAGGTGAAAATGAGTTATTGTTACAAGGTTTTCTATATGCTGTGGTGTTTCGTTTTGCTTATTTTACTTTAAATTCATGTGTTTTGCACACATCAAAGACCTTCCAACATCTTAATGTCCCTACTTAGGTCCCAAACTTGCGTCACCAAGCTCGATACTTTAAATTCATGTGTAATTGTAAAGAACTCATAAATAAATAGGAAATGAAAGTGTAATTGCTGAAAACACATGTCGTGTCAATTCGTGCATGTTGCCTGTCGTGCCATTTAGCAGTGTTCTATAATTTAAAGATTTCATATTATTAATTGGATATATTTTTTATGTGTTATTATTAAAATATAAACGTAATTTAAGAGTTATCATTGCACTGAAGAATATATATTCAAGCTTGCTATTTTTATGAAAAAAATTTTAAACGGAAGGCAATGAAGATTTATGAAAATAAAATTATATCGCACCTAAGATATATTGCATTGAAGAAACAATGGAAGGTAATAGATATAACAAATTAACAATGGAAGGTGTATTGCACTAAACAAAATAATTATTATAAGTTCCTGTTTAAAAAAAACAATGGAATAAATTATGTTTTAAAACAAAATTATTAAAAGATCTTTCATTAAAAAAAACACTTTCATATATGCCCATATGTATTTTACTTTATAGTATAATAAAGGATAAAGGGTGAAAATGGAATTTAGTTAGACAAATAAGGGTAAAAATAAAATAAAAGATTATAAGCTATAAGCTCAAATACTACTTGAAATAACATTTAAAAAATAAGGTATAAGCTCATTATGAAAAGACTGTTATCAAACAGATTTTTTTTATCAAACAAGTTTATAAACTCGTTTTTTGACCTTATCAAAGAGAGCCTTAGGCTTTCTCTTTCAATATTTCAAATCCATGCATAGTTTAGGTTGCACCTTTTTTCCTGCACCTGCATCTATCTACTATTACTACCTCACTCTCTTTGTCCTTGTCTTTGTTGATAATGGTAAAACTTTTCAGTTTTTTGAAATAGTGCACAAACACGTATTGAGATTCCCGATTCAACTCTTTTTCCCAAACACCTAAAAGTCCAAAACAACGCAAACCTCAACAAGTAATTTTTTGAAGGAAACAAAACGTCAACAAGTAATAAATACTTCATTATTATTCTTCTTCTTGTTTAAAAAAAAAGTAATAAATACTTCAAACAAACAAAATCTAAAAATAAATTAATGAGTATTTTGTAGGGGCACGAAACTTATTTTTCACTCTTAATTAATTATTTATTAGTTTCCCTTATTTCAATTCTTTAATTTATTTTTTCATAGCATTTTCTAAAAACAATTAATAATATCTTTTTCCATACAAAATTAATTATATTTATTAATACGGGTGAAATAACGAAAACGACTTATAATTTAGAATGAAGTAATATGATTTTAAACCATAAAAACATAAACTATTAATTAATCTATGTAACGTACCTTTTTTTAGGGAATATTCAACGTACTCTTATAATAACATAATAATATAATAAATAATTTTCACATTTCACGGAGTTACTGTTACAGAACCAAACACACACTTGCATTCACACAACACAAAGTTCTAAACTTTCAAATGTCAGAAACACACAACATGATTCCAAACACCACTGAATCTCAACTCACAATCTTGTCCTGCTTCACTTTTACTTTCACTTTCCGGTGAGTTTTTTTGCCTTTCATTGTTCCCTTAGTTTTAGTTCTACAATACTTGTTTTATTTTTATTTTTCAACATTTCATGTTTTTTTAAGATTTCTATGTTTGAATGTAACAATGGTGTTTTATTTTAAGTGTTGAACTATTACATTGTTATCTCAATAGTGTTAAAAATCTAATCTTTTTCCAAAAAGGAACTTTTTTTGTGTGTGGTTAGGAAAACCCATTTCATCAAATGTATTATTGTGCATGATTTTGCAACTTTTTTTTGCTTTTTTGTTGAAGAAAGAATGAAGGGTCACTATTAGATTGATGTGTAAAAGTTCAAATTTTGAACTTTTTTACAATGGAATTATCAACAAACACTAAACCAGTGAAACCCAACTCAAATATATCAGAAATGGTTTACAAATTTGCCAAAGTTTGTAAATTGAAATCTATTGGCGTTTTCTCATCTGAAATCCCTAATCTTCAACATTTGCATAAACCCTTTTTCAATGAGGTGGTTTTGAGTGGAAATAGCAGTGAAGAGATCAAATGCTATGATCAAAAAGTTCATGCTCATAACATTGAAGTGAAAATCAAAGAAGATGGCTGTGGTGATTTGGTGATCTTGAATAAGATATTTGATGCTGTTTTAGATTTGAAATATGCATATCTTAAGCTTCAACAAGCTCACATCCCTTATGATCCGAAAAAGATTGTTGCTGCTGATGATCTTGTTGTTGCTGAGATTGAGAAGCTTTGCAAGTTAAAGAGTGAGTTTAAGGAGAAGGAATCTAAGAAGGCAATTATCAATGCTGAACTTTCTGATCTTTTGCTGAAAGAGATTGTGGTAAAAGAAGTTTTTCTAGGGAAACTTAAGACTCGAAAAAGTGCGAAAGATTCAAAGCTTCTTCGGTTGCGGCGATTGCTTCATGATTTGGAAATAGGGAACACTAATCTGAATGAGAAAATCAGACAGATAAGGTTAGAGGATAGGAAAAAATCAAGTGTTTTGAGTGTTGATAAGTTTCAAGATGTGTTTAAGGCTGCTTCAAAATCTATTCATGATTTCACGAAACCGTTGATTAGTTTGATGAAAGCTTCCGGATGGGATCTTGATATGGCAACAAAGTCGATTGAAAGCGATGCTGTTTATTCTAAAAGATGCGACAAGAAGTATGCTTTTGAGGCCTACGTTGCGCGAAGAATGTTTCATGGTAATGCATTAACTTCTTATGATGTGAGTGATGTTCTGAAGTTTGATGACCCATTCGAAGCACTGATGGAGAATCCAGACTCAGATTTTGCAAAATTTTGCCAAGCAAAGTATCTTCTGGTTGTTCATCCTGAAATGGAGGTGTCATTCTTTGGCAGTTCAGAATACCGAAAATTCATAATGAGTGGCAAGCATCCAAGAACGGAGTTCTATCAATTATTTGCGAAAATGGCGAAATGGATTTGGATTTTACTAGGTTCTTCAGTCACAATCGATCCTAATGCAACCATGTATTCTGTGAGCAGAGGAAGCATGTTCTCAAGCTTGTACATGGAATCTGTTGAGGAAGAAAGTGTGTCCGTGGTTCTTTCAGATGAAGAACGAGCGTCCTATAAAGTTCAGTTTATGATCATGCCGGGATTTAAAATCGGACCAATGTTCGTGAAGTCTCGAGTTTATCTTTCACAACATCAGTCAAGCTCAATGGTGGCTACTTTAACCGGTAATTTGGCTAACAGAACCACGTAATTTGGTGTTTGAATACTTCCGATGGTACCTTAGCTAGTCAAGATAACAATGACTAGTAGGATATGCTTTAGCTTTGATCCACAAGCTCTATATTTTGTAACCTTAATGACCTGAATACCTGATATATCTTTAGTTACTTTAATTACTGCACTGTATTTTCTTTTAACCCCTTTAAAATTTCTCTATGAACTGTAAATAGATGTTTAACTAAACTTTTTATGATGATTTACAGAAGTGGATGACTAAACTCCTGCTGAGGTATTTATAAAGTGTTTCTTATAAACCTTATGCTCAAATAAAATTGTTCACTTCCAACTTCATGGCACTACAAAATTGAAATCTTGTGTAAAAATAAACAATTTGATCAATATCTATTTATATTGACTCATCATTACTCCTTAAGTTTGTCATATTCCTCATTATCTGGAGAAAACAAGTCCTTGCAAAGCTCACCATAAAATCTACAAACTAAGTCAACGAAGACAGGACACTTAAGATTCTTCCAACAGTATAGAAGTTCTTCAACATCCATCAAGTCCTTAGTCTTCCCTTCTGCCACAATCATCTCTGCCAAATAGTTCTCAAAACTCCTGCATGCGTCTTCCACTTCTTCGCTCGAAGCTTCACTTTTTGAACCTTCTCTTTGGTTTTTCCGTACACAAGCCGGTGTAAGTGGTGATGGAAAGACTGGAGTTTCCTGCACGTTTGAAGGGCTCTTGAAGCTTTGCAACATGTCGTAGTCTCTGGATTTCTTCGGGGAACAAAACACCGATAACAAAGAAGACATTGGTTTTGATGGGGAAGAGGGTTTTGGGGATTTAGATTTTCTGAGAGCTCTTATAAATACAAGTTTCTTGGGTTTAAGTTTGAAGAAAAATATTAGTTTTTTGCATGGTTTGAGAAACTTGGATTTAAAGATACTCAATACTTTCACTTTCATCTCTAATAAGTAAAAGAGAGTGTAGTTGAAGAAAGTTTACTACTTTTGTGGGATGATTGCTTTTGTTGCTTGTACTAGAGGGGTGGATGTTTGTTGAGACCAAAGTTGTTGTAGAGGGAGAGAAAGTGGGAAATGGATCCTATGTGATTGCGAATTTACAAACCCACGAATCTTAACCGTCTGATGAAGGTCAAACGGTTGAAATAACTATGTTTTAAAGTTGATTTGTAGAGTTTAAGTACTGGTCGTTGGATGAAGATTGAACAACTTAAATTAGGCGACTAAAGATTTCTCTTTATTGCGGGGAATGTAGGTGGGAAAGAGCGAGAGGGAGAGATTGTGATGTTGGTCAGTGAGAAGGGGAAGTATATTGGTGTGTTGATTTAGAGGAAGTGATGTCTTTAATAAGTTGTGATTATTGTGTAGGAATATAAGTTGGTGGGTGTGGGCTTCACGTTTTTGAGTGATGGAATTGGAATGGAAATGGCATGGCAATAAGATGGATGCATTTCAACACATTTGTACGCGTCAATAGAAGCATGCTTGTCTTTAGCTTTGTAATGTGATCATTTCTTTTAATTTAAAAAAGCATTTTAGTTAGATCAAAACACACACATAGTTGATTAAACATTATACTATGAAAGTTCTTTTCTTTCCGTTGTATGAACCGAAAAAAAAACATTATCCTATGATTTAAATACTATGAGTTAGGTTAGCTACAAGTTAACAGACAGTTTATATATGAAAATTTGTATTATTTGGAGACAAAAATTGTCACCAAACATGAATGGGTATGGATGTTGGATCCAAGGAGTGTGAACCATATGAGCCTTCAAAAAATATACGGTGTTTATGTTGGATTCTCTCCGATGAAATACGGGCCTTCAAAAAATAAAAGGTAAAAATTTAAAATATTAAAAATAGAATTTAATGGTTTGGATTGTAATTTGTAACACACGAGGGTGAGGGACATGAAGATTTTTTTTTGACAAGTTAAAAAGAAAGAAAGACTCGTTTTAGTTCTTGAGAAAAATTGTAAGACGTAATTTAGTCTGAAAAATATATAATTCATTTTTATTTCCCAATAAATATAAACAGAGGAAATTTGGTCACTGCTTTCTTTATATTTTTTTATTGATGAAAGAAAGATAAAGGAAAGAAAATAAGATCCTAGCAATTTTTTTTAAAAGATACTAGCAATTATTTAGTATAGTATAAGAGAAAATTAAATAAAATCATGGTAGGAAAGACATTTGTATTTATAAAATGGAATAAGTATACTCAAACAAAAAGTAGATATGATAATATTTCATTACAGTAAATACAAAATATATTCCTTAACATTTTTTAAAATATATCATCCAATTCGGGAGAAGTCGAACCTTTTTCGGTTAATGTGATAACCATAATTTGACTGATCTTTATTTAAGTCTGACTGTAGCTCATACAATCAAGCATAAATTTAAAACCATTGTCAAAAAAGGAACAAGCCACATTTCTACTAATCAAAGGTTAAGTGTCATTATAGTTTATCTGATATACAAGTAAGGTCAAACCATTGACAAAAAATAACTAACAGTTCGATTGATAATAAGTTAAGTCGCGCAATAGTTAATCTGATTCAGAAGAAAGGTCAAACCTTTGTCAGAAAATGTTCTAGACCGGCTAGAAAGCTAATCCAACGTTGACAAGGAGTTCTTCGGATCAACACACGTCACTTGGGCATACAACGTAATCCTGGTGCACGCCGCCACACCTAAGCACACCCCTATGCATCAGACACCGTATATGTGTCCTCCAACGACCTCCTAATGAAGCGTCGCACTTCACTGAGAAAGTTATTCTCACACACGCCTATATAAGGGTGACATTTCTTCACCCTCAAGGTACGATTCACTTTTCTCACACTTTTTATACACTCCTTCTCATTTCCTACACTGACTTGAGCGTCAGAGAGCCAACGTGCATGCATGCACCTTTCGTCCCACCGTGAAGACTCGCCTCTACCGTATCGAAGCACTTTTTGACATCGTTGCACCCAACAGACACCCCCTTCCTATGCCCAAAAATTAAAAGTTACCTTTGCATTAAAATTGACTTTTTTTTTATAGAAAAAATTAACTCATTTATTTGACATTTAATATTGCATATTTATATTGCATTTTGATTGGTTGATATCTTGAAGGGGTAAGTTACCCCTAAACAAGATAGGGTAATTTAGAAAAAAAGATAGGGTAATTTAGGCCGCACATATTTTGGATGTGAAATTGCATGGAAAATGTGGAAATTTGAAAAGTATTAAGTTTTGTATGAACTATTAAAGGAATTAAGAATGCTCGTATCATTGTTTACTTATTGTCGGGTGGAGATCCTCTCCATTTCCTTAGAAAATTGAGATCTCAAGTTTATTGTATATAAGCTTGACACACGGCATATTAAACAAACAATGGCTGATATTCACTTTAAAACAAAATCATTTTAAAATATAAAAAAACAGAAAATTAGAGAGAGAATAGGAAGAATTAGCGTCCTCGTTTAACTTCCTTCACAACAATCAAACTCTCACACCACCACATGACTGAAATTGGAAACTAGCCAAGATTAATCTTCATAAGGAAGAGTTTAAACAATCAAATTGGAAACTTGAATTAACTTAATCCTCCAGTTGCAATGGAAGGAAGTTTTCTGATAACATCATTGAATGAATTAAACTTAGGATTAAAATCATCTTCCTTTTGAGAGAATAAATTGAACCACAAGCAACATCTGAATCTCAAATTAAATATCAATTAAAAAAGAAAAGGAAAATCAGAAGGGGGGGCCATGTACTGTTGGGGTTGTTGTAGCAGATGGTGATGTTCGCTTTAAGAAAAGGATGGGAACGGCGTAGAGGCGCATGTACGGCGATACATCCTATAAGTGAGAGATGGAGAAGGTATTCTCTTTCTTCATAACTCCTATTCTCATTTTGATTTTTGGATTTTCTGTCTTTAATGAATCTCAGCCATTGTTTGTTTAATATGTCACGTGTCAAGCTCATATGCAATAAACTTGAGATCTCAATTTTCTAAGGAAATGGAGAGGATCTGCACACCTTATTGTCCTCTTAAAAAAAAATTGTCATTAAATTACATTTAAAGAGCAATGCAAACATGTAAGACATTAATGAGCCTACTCTCAAATTTCATAAGTATGATATTTTGATTCAAGACATCAAGGATCTCCTCAACCCTAATTGTCTTGTTTCCATTGCCAACACTCTCCGTGAGAAAATACTTACGTTGAATTTCTAGTTAAGTTTGGTGCTTGTTCGTAGTTCACCCATTTCTTTTGTTGGACTAATTATCATATATCCTCCTTGCCGACTCTACATAAATTTGATTCCAAAGATTATAGTCTTTCTTTTTCTTTTTGGTTTATTTTATGTCTCCTTTAGCTTTGTAACAAGAAAAAAAATAAAGATAAAAGGTTAACAATAGTCTTTCATTCAAATTTTCATCATAAATAACTTTTACAAATTCTTACGTGGCTTTGACTGCATTTTTTATCCATGACAACACTTTTTGGTGCATGTCTAAACGTTAGTCCTATTTTATATCTCTAAGCTATCTTTCATCTTCTTCGTCATTTTTCCTTTCCAATTTTTTCTTCTATCGAAGGAAAAAGTAACATGGTGAGTTCATACGTTATAATGAAGGGTGCTAGATCAGTTACCATTTAAGAATTATGTGGATTGAATAGAGTTTTTGAAGATCACATAATGTTGGACCCCACTGTAAATGTGAATTACAAAAAAAAAAAAAATCATATATTTACGTTATAAACACACACAAGAGCCCAATACAACTTTCTTTCTGTGTTTTTATTTGAAGGTAACATTTTATTTTATTTTTATGATTATACTTTTTAAATGGTTTATTTTCAACCAAAACCACATGGATAGATATGTGGGTTCATGGAATTTGAGCCCTAGTTTGTTGAAGATATTTGCTTGGACAAAGGATTTCAATCATAGCATTCAACAAAATTCATGTATTCAATTTAAATATACATTTTGCTCTAGTGTAAATAATAACATTGTTCTTCGTCCTTTACCCTAACCATACCAACCGCAACCGCCTTACCAAATCTAAATTTGATGACTTCAAATCCGATCATAATCCCTTGTTAATGTCTTTCTGATCAAAATGATCCAAAGATCGTCCACAAAGCACAAACAAAAACCCAAAAAATGTGCGTCCAGGCCCTAAACAATGTTTTTGGTATACCAATTAGACAATTTCTATAACTATTCCTAAGGAGGAATACCTAGTAAGAGTTAAAACATGCAAGAAAAATTTACACGCTCGTATCATATGCTCTAAGGGTGCAACACCCTTGATTGTGGTTGCGGAGAAGTTAAAACCATTATGGAAGAAACATGGAATATGGGGAATGCCTTCGTTAGAGAAAGGATTCTATGAATTCTCCTTCTTTTTTTTCCTTGGAGGATGCAAGAAGTGTCAGATATGTAGGTTAATGGAACTTGAGCCCAGGTTTGTTGAAGCTATTTTCTTGGATAAAGGGTTTCAATCCTATCAATAATCTTAACCACAGCAACTAAATTTTCCCACTGTAGCTTTCTTAATAGATTGTATTATTTTAATGTTAGGGTTTTTTTGCTTGTATATGAGTTTCCCGCTTCGAGATTATTTGAATTTCTTGAATATCTTGAGGGTTGCATTATTGAGTTTTGCGGCCACGTTTGCATTGACACACGCTATGGATATTTAGTAGGTTTGTAGTATCTTAGGCAAAAATGAGGGCCGTTGGATTTCAACTCTCCATTTACGTGTTGTAATTTGGATCTTTGGATCTTGGTACTTTCTATTTTTTTAAGTGGATTTATAGTTGTATTATTTTTCTTGGGACCACCATTTTGTTTTTATACGGCTGAAGTTTGGAGAGATGTTGTTCCTATTTGCTTGCAAGTGGAATACGTTGCTTCTCACTATAAATAAGCCATTTGCATCTTCCTTTCTTTGCTCACGTCTCTTCTTTCCTCCTATTTCGAGTTTGTTTTCTTGAGAGCTTTATTTGCTTAGAGGTTTATTGTTCTTCTTTTCCAGCGGTCATGGATAACTCGCTTAACAAGCTAATGCTTGGAAATTTCTTGTTCGTGTTGTTAGGATGTGGGAGGTTCCAATGTTTTTGAATCCAGATCAAATAAGCTCTGTAGAGTTGGTTTTGGTGGATGAATAATGTGTAAGTTTGTAAAGTTTTCAGATGGTTTGGTGTTTTTTTACCATATATATTTGGAATTTAAACATGACGATGTAAGTTTGTTTTTGAACTACTGTTGTGCAGGGGACAAGATTCATGCTAGCATACTTAAACAACTATTGTACATGTTTCAGAAGAAAAAAAAATTACTGAAGGGGACGTATACAAGTTATCGAATTTTACGGTGATACCTAATTATCGGTCTTATAGAACTACTAATAATAAATATAAGTTGATGTTCCAGATGAAGACAAAGGTTTAGGTGCATGCAAGCAGTTTGATTCATGTTTATGGTTTTAGTGTCACGAAAATTTCTGAGATAACCAGTTACACTAAGGACCATAAATTTTTAGTTGGTTGGTTTACTAATCACTCTTTCTTGCCTATTTGACTATAGCATATATTCACTCTTTGTTTGTATTGATTAAAACTTTGGTCTTTTTGTAAGGAAAGAGATAGCTTTGATGATCGTTTGTTGATGAATTCATTGCAGGTTCAAGGTTAAGGTTGATGTTGGTGATGGTCACATCGGTTCAATTTTTGTTTTGTTTGACAGTGATGTTCAGTATCTGTTTGGAACTCAATGTGTCACCTTGGTTGCTGAGGCAAAGGTCAATTATTTGGTCTTTTTTTACAGCAACAGAAAAATCCGACAATTCAGAATAATATCCAACATTTCACAACCATATACTTCGATTTAAAGCTAAACGACATATCGGCTCAAAAAAAACAAATTAGTTAAGTCGCCATTAACCACTCTACCATCTTGTGTTATAAAATTTTATTTGAATCGTCAACATATATTGTGATGAACTCAGTAACAACACTGACCATTAAACCAATTTTGCAGAAACTAAGTGGCAGATTTGAAGACTATGTCAGAGGACACGACATGGGACAGGTAAGACTATGCAGTGACAATCGCATTGTCATGCTGTTCAACATGTATTGCAAGGACAACCCACAGAGTTCAACAAAAATAGGAGATGGGTGGAAACAATTTTGCGAATGCAACCACTTTAACCAAGATGACAAGCTAAGATTTCGATATGTCTACGCTAGCAGACAAGCTATATTTCGAGTATTTAAAGTCAGAACAAATTACAAAAATGCTAATTTGTAGCTTGTTGTATCAATGATAATGTAACCAGATAATGCTTTGATTTTAACATGCGCGTATGCGCACGTGTATCATCATCCTTTTTAATTCAATTATTGTTATCGTTTGACATCGTTTGTCTTTAGCTTATGTAATTTGTTTTGTTGCCTTTGGGTAGTTTGAAGCCAATCATGCGTCAAATACATTGACTTGAAAAATATTGACGATATCCACCCGTGCGTCCGCACACGGGTACTAGACTAGTTCTTCAACAAAATTCATCTGCTCATGTATGGTTACATATTTTTGGTTCGTCATAGGAGTATTGACGCCTAAAGATATTGTTTTTAATAGGTAGTAGTGTTGGAAGCCCTATATACACCGATGTTGCTACCAGTAAACCAATGCTTGATCGTAATTTTGTTAGGGTTCTAGTTAATATAGACACAACCAATGATTTAAAGTGGAGGGTACTTTTAGAGAGAAAAAGTTTTTCATTTTTTTGTGTGAAATTGGATTACAAAAAAATCTGCTAGACTGTTGTAATCTGTGTAGAATTATTGGTGACTATGATGGTAATTGTCGGATAAATAGGAAAAATGATGGTGAAAACTGAAAATAAATAAAGGAAGAAAAGGTAAACAAGAAAAAATGTAGAAGGCTACTAAGGTGTTTGTGGAGAACAAAGCAGAGGTGGTAAATCTTGAAGGTGAAACTAGAAAGCATCATAATACAAGACATGAAATAGACAATGATCATGTAAATACTATGAAAAACAATGAGGAATTAATTAATCAACATGAAGAGCTCACTTTAAATATTGAGCTAAATAGAACAACTCCTGTGGAAGTGAATGATGATCCAGTTCACATTGGAATCAATGTAGAGAATAAAGAAACTAATGTTTATGATGAATCTAGGGAGGAAAATGATGGTGCGAGCTCATATGCCTCAATTTTTTTTGGATGCTCAATTTTTTTTCATATACCAAATTACATGAAAAATTGGCTGCAAGAATAACACATGAACAACTTATTGATGGGGCCATTTCTAGAGAAGAGCACAATAACATAGAAGAATATGGATTTAGAAAGAAATAGGATCAGAATTAGCCTAAGAAGAAGAATCGACAACATCTTACTACAAGTGGGAGAAAGTTTGCAACTAGATCAAGGGTTGGGATATCCAAACCTTTTAAATGGTGTGTTTCTATGGACATATCAAAGGGTCACCACTGAATCCCACAGGTGGAGGTGGGTCATGCTGGTGTGGTGATGGGTTATTTGATATGCTTAGTAAGATAGATGTTGAATAAATTAAAACTTATTTGTTATTTGATTGATTCGTTTCTTGACTTTGAAGAAATTTGATGAAGGTTGATTTGTTTGCGTAGGGAGGGAGTATGGTTTTTTTTAATGCCTTTGAATGTGTGATGAGTGTTGTTTCTGGTTCTGATATAGCCTCACATTAAAACGATAATTAATAATTGTTCAACCGCGAGCGACAAATAACCTTCGCTCAACAACGATCGGTAATTAATTACCGCTGAGGATATTTTGGTTCGGAGTGCCATAGAGCAAATCATAGGAGCCTAAAGAGCAATTTCTTATATAAGAAGGGCGAATGCTTGTTGGGCTTAAGTCTGTTAGTGTTTGAGGGTCTTTTTATATGATTTTCTATTTATACCCCCATGAAAAATCCTTTCTATATACACCCTTATTAAAAAATTGGCCCCCTACAAGCTCGACCCCTAGGCCGTCGCACCCTTGACCTATGGCAAGGACCGGGCCTGGTATTAGCATAGAAATTGATATAATTATGACTTTGATAAGTGTTTGGCTTGTACTTTCAAATAGCAAATGATGTAATTACAGCACTTGTTAACACTACTTTTATAATAATAAAATGGACAAAAACAAATCTACCAAAAAAAATGACAATAAAAAAGCAGGAAAAAATAGAAAAGAAAAAGAAGCAAACGAATCTAATACTTTGAGAGATGGTTAAGGAAGCACTAGGCATGTGGGGGTATCCAGGATAAAAAGGCAAAGAATGCTATCATTCATAAAGCCAAAAATTGGGGAATCAAGGGGTCTCAATCAATGATTATTTGTTCAAGGTCAAATATTATACACCACCCAAACACAGCGTGGAGAACCATATTATGAGTTTCAATTCTTCAACTGCCAGCAAAAATATTGAGGTGCAGTGCAGTCCAGACAAAACAAAGATACAATACGTAAGCAAAGAAGGGATGCAATCCAATTACTACTATTCACTAGGACTTGATGAAACACACAACATGATGCAAAACTATATATACTTGTTAGTCAAAGTTTTAGATATATTTATTTAACTCATTCTTTGGTAAGTTAAGATATTGGTCTGTCCCTTTTTAACAAAAAAAAGATATTGGTCTGTCAACAACAAACCAAAAAAAAATGTATTTGTCTAACATGCACAAGTAAAATGATGTTGCACCATGTATAAATATCTTTTTTACTATTAAATCAATAAATTACACCATATCTCTTTTATTTTAATGATGAAATTTAAAAATTCAACGGTGAAAATTAACTTGTTCATGATGCAAGATTTGCTTCACCTTTAATCATAGAATTGCCAATTTTTAATATAGTCTTTTTTAATTAGTGAAATTTACAAAAATATCACTAAATCGTATATCATTTTTTATGGAAATAATGAAGTGTGTATGACATTTTTTACATCATATAGAAGCATAAAATTAGGTAAAAATGTTGTTGCATAGTAATGTCTTCTAGACATTTCCTTAGACTTTGACCTTCTAGTCCAACAGTCGTCCCACAGTGAAACACCTATGATCATCAATATATATACGCTTTTAGCATGCAACTTTTTAAGAGGACTGTACTGCCTACATTTGAGTGTTCTTAATTTCAACTTCAGAAGCAACAATTTTATCTTTTATTTTTGGTTGAAAACCTTTACTAACCATTTAAGCCTCCAAATATTTTCTTGGCATCTCCTTTTACATAGTGATAATACTAATAAATAGTGCATCTTAGGTTAAATTTCATGCACAACTATATATCACACTTGTAAGTACTATATGAAGTTGATTATTTAGATGAGCATGAATATAGAAAACTAATAATGCCATAGTAATGTAAAACAGTTGTGCATGTTTGCTGGTTAGCAATGATGAGAGAAAGTAATTTGGTAGACAAACTTGGTCCCTTTGCTTTAATTTTATGACTTTTATAATGGACCAACAAAACTTTATATTTTTCATCTTATAAACCAAATTTTCTAGCCTTACACATCTTTCATTGAAATTGTGAGATTCAAAGGGTGTGTGCATAGATCAATTATCTCTTATGGGAAACAACAGGTTCAAATTTTCAGATATGATACCAAATGCTTGGTTTTACAAGCTAAAAGATATGAGCAAATCATCAAGGAAGAGAAATGGTTCTCATCATGTTATGAAGAACAAAGTTACATCTTCACCAACAACATCTCAAAGGTCTCATTCAAGCTATTCACATTATTTCTCAAATGAACCAAAAAGGAATGGTAAGCTATTCAACACACCAACTCAGACCAAAGATTTGAAATTTCCATTTAATGATTCACCAAGAAGGTCTTCAAAGAGAAGGGCTAAAAGAAAAACCATTTACAAGCCTTCTCAACCATTTGATCAAGTTCAATCACAAGAACATGATTTGTCTTCAATTGAAAATTCTTCTTCTGAGTCTTATCATAATCAATGTGTTTCTTCTGAATCTGAATTTTGTGATAGCTTTTCTGTTCCTGATTTGCTTAACTGCAGTTGTAGAGTTAGCTCTTCAACTAATGATATCATCATAGACATGAACAATGAATCTTTTCAAAGAAATTCTAAAAACTTAGATGGTTTTGATGCATTTTCACAACTTGGTTTAGCTCCAATATTGACAAAGCAAGTGAAATTTGAAGAAAAGATTGCCAAGGTGACCGAATCGCGAAGTTCAACTGAATCAGACGAGCGAAAAATCGATCATTCATTCTCTACCAAAGTTAGTCAAAGAAGGAGAAGAAAAAGTCAAATAGCCAGAAAAACTTCTCCTAATTCTCAAGGTATAAAGCTTAGAGTGAATTCTCCAAAACTTGTTAGCAAAAAAATTCAAGCTAGTGCAAGAAAGAGTATTTCAAAGAATGATGCAGGGTTTGTAGATGGATTTGCAGTTGTTAAGTCTTCAATTGATCCAATAAGTGATTTCAAGGAATCAATGGTGGAGATGATTGTGGAGAATAATATAAGGGAATCAAAGGATTTGGAGGATTTACTTGCTTGCTATCTTTCCCTTAATTCAAGTGAATATCATGATGTTATTGTTAAAGCTTTTGAGCAAATTTGGTATGACATGGCCCAACTTAGAATGTAAAGATCTTATTATTTTCAATGCATGTTTATAAGTCTTGTAATTAATTACAACCACTCTATGGATTAAACTTCTGTTCTGATTCTTCTATGAATATCAGTATTCCAAATTTAGTATCTCAAATGATTTTATTTTTTGTTTTCAATTTTTAAAAACTTGAAATAATGTGCATGGCAATATGGAATCTTGTGTGATGAAAACAAAATTAATTATCACACTTGCATAAGAATTTTATTGTGTATTGTGATAACTGTCTCAAGTTTCAGCCAAAATCTCTAGGTGAATTAAGTTTGCAATTGTTGAAGTTGTTTGAATTTTTCTAGTGTCAGTGTAAATTAAATATCTTCCATATTGAATATTTAGATAAATCTTGATTGATTAGTAAAAAAATTGTCATGTTAAAAAAGATAGTGGAAAATAAAATAAAAACGAGAAAATGGGTCCCTTATATCAAGTTTAATAGGTACAAAATTATTATTATTATTTTTTTTTTAAACTCGGTATCCGATCCAAGAACCGACTAATCCGAGGGGACCAATCCCACCGCCTACTTGTGGGGCCCCTATTTAAAGCCAGAGCAAGCTCTATATGGACATAGCCCACCAAAATTGGCACCAGGGGGAATCGAACCTGAGACCTTTGGAGGAGCAAACTCCAAGATCCCAAGCCAACCACTAGACCAACCCCAAATGTGTTAATAGGTACAAAATATTAACCGTCATTTAGGAGCGACAATATCTACTAGAGAATTTGTAGAACACGTCAGATTAGTTCTTCTCTTTCGATCAAATTTTCTCTATATGCAAGAGATTGAGAGAGACAGATCTCATGTCCAGGAGGATGGATACATTAAATATATCAAACATGGATAGGAGGAGGCAAGTGCAACACAGCTAATGTTAAAGGGTTTGCAAATTGAGCCAATTAGCAGGTTAAAGTGGTGTTGAAAATTGTAACAATTTCAGTTAAAGTTGTAGTTGGCATGTCATGAATTAGGACTATAGCCAATTTCTAGAAATAAAAATGGCACCCACATTGTCAATCAAAATTTTGGACACAGTGAAGGCACTAGAAACGGTACAATGATGCTTGAAATTTTGCATTTTAGAACACATGAAAGCAACTTAAATGAAAAGTCTTTATAATATAATATTGGTTCTCATTTTTTAGCTACATACTACTGCCTCTATCTCAATTATATGCAAAATAAAACAAAATCTAAATCTGTCTTGTTACAAGTGATTTATTTGTAAAAACAAAATTGTGGGATAGAGGGTGCACATAACTTTACACTTATTTAGAATTTTGAAAATAACAATTAATATTCTTAATCTAAGCCAAAAATAATTGTATTTTTCAAACGGGGAGTTTTTGTTTTGGCTAAAATAGAATGGTTTTCCGACATTTGCGATGTACATGTTGGAGAAGCTTTTGGCTTACTTTCACCTCTAACTTGAGTGCATGAATTGAACTTGGGACTAGTTGATTTTGAGTTAGTTTTCAAGAGGGTGGTAGATAATTTTATTAAGTCTAAGTATGATATTACCGAATTTGGTGCTATCATATCCTATTACAGATATATCTTCTTTCTATAGAAACTCAAGTGTTGAGATTATGCAGAGACAAACAACCGATGTTACTCATGATTTCGCGAAGACGACTACATTGTCGGTTAGTTTTAAGATATTGGTGGATACACTAAATTATATTGAACACATTTAAGTAATAAAATACTATAATCCTTTTTCTTAAAAAAAAATAAAAAATATCAAAGTTTCTTTAAAAAAAAAAAGCTATCAAAGCAGACAGTAATTAATAACCCTCGATAGCTTGCTTCAAAAAAACCTAATAACTAGGTCTTTGCAAAAAGTTATGACAATTTTTGAGATTGAAAGTAGACATACATGTTTCTTAGTCAACATTGTAGTTAAGATGTTTTCCTCAATACATGATTTTGCTACAAATATTGACACGTAAAGGTAGTCCTGGAACTATGAACAACTATTGCCATATTAGGCAAAATGAATTACCATACAAATTTTTTAAGTACCATATAATTAAAATTTTGGTGTCCTTTGCGCGTAAGCGTCGAGTCTAATCCTTCGAACCGAGTAGGACCACAATGAACATAAAAATCCTAGTCAAGATATGGTTGATCCACATCTAGCTTCACTTTTCGACATCCAAATGTCATTCTACTCCATCAAAGGAAAGACATTATAATGGGTGAAGATCCTCTCCATTTCCTAAATAAATGGAGATTGTCAATTATTATAGTTTTGAAGTAAATATGTAATATTAATGCACATATTTCAATAATTGAAAACATTAATATCACATATTCACTTCAAAACTATAGTAATTGACAATCTCCATTTATTTAGGAAATGGAGAGGATCTTCACCCCATTATAATATACTGTTTTGAGTATGAAAATTGATATTGAATTTGTACCTTGAACTATTTTGGATGTTTTGAAAATGAAATTCACAAATGTTGGCCAAAATTGGATGTATGTACTCACAACATTGTCATCACACTTGGTAAAACAAAAAATAATCAATGCATATATTAATTAATATGTTAAAAAGACACTAAACAGATGACAAGTATGTGTTCGTAAGAAAGGAATGGAGATAGAAGTTCTAGCAATCACCATAAGATAACCAATATCACAATTCACAACACAAAACAGGCTGGTAGAAAACTAGAAATTTTCAAAGGGAGGACCACTACAAAAGTGAATAAAATAGTTCATTGATCCATTGGGAGACCTCCCCATAATTGCACCGTTGATAAGTCACTTTACATACATAAAAAAAAATCAAGTAGGTCAAGTCATGTTCCTTTCAAAAATCTACTATACAACACTGCAGATTCTAGCTAGCTAGCTTCAATCCAATTAATCCAACTCAATTTTGTATTTTCTAGTGAGGCTGAAATTTATAAATTTTGTGTTTAACAATTGAAGTAGTATACAAAATTTTGCTTGTCATTACAATCTTATAAAATGTTTTTATAATATAGTTTACTTTACTCCCACTTGTAAAACCTACTATAAGACATGTAAAACATCATGATTCTATTGAGATTCAATATTACTATGCTTTAGAATTAAGGGATAAGCAGTATGATTTTATTCAAATCTGCATATCTATAATCATAGTCTAAAACTCAGGTCATGTATTTAACAAATGAGACAGACTTAGACCTAGTGATACCGTTCCACACCTTTTATTATAATAAGGAATCATGAGGCATAAATGGGTTCCATCATTATAAATATCATTTTACCAAAATAAAATCTTAGGATTGATCAAAATGGTCAAATAAAATTTAACAATGGTTGAAATAGTCTCAGATTTCTTAAAGTCTCTTATTTGAATCTTATAGATGAAAAAAAACGTAGTTGAAAGTAGAGATTGTACTAAAAATGGATAATCAAGTTCTCTTATAAAAATGAGTCGTCGACAAAACGGATCAACACTTTGCACCTTTAGTATGGTTAACAAAAAAATGTCAATCAAAGGACGTCCTTCAATTCAAACCTGATTTTTTGTTTGTTGATCTTTTAGTTTTTTTTTCTTCTTTAGGTGCTATAAATAATATTCGGTAAATTTTAACTTGAACAAAACCCCAAATTAATTTTATTTGGGCGAACGCTCACAAATGAAAAAAATTAAAAGAGAATAGATTTAAATGATATGACTAAATAATTTCTCTATTAATTTTTTACATTTGTGTGTATAACAAAATAAATTTAATTTGAGTTTATGCTCGTGTAAGAATTTTTCAACGATCCTGCTTGAAATAGTGCACATATAAAATAAACTCTATTCATGAAGCTAGCTAGGCACATGTTCATCCTGAATTCTCGTTTGAGTGTTTGGCCAGAATTAGAAATCATCAAAATCAAAGCATCAATAATTGATTCCCATGGAGGTAATTCATGTCATCATAATAATGCACATAAACCAAATATGTATAAGACTGGTGTTGACCTTGAGAAGTTTTCCACATGATTCTAAGGGTATTTTTCTTTTCTTCTTTCTAAAACAATAATAATACAAAATTTTCATTGAACGAAGAGTATCAAAATTACTTTTTATAATTGAAATTTTCAAGAGATTCTAATTAAAATTGGAACATGTTTCAAAACTGAAAAAGCAACTAGTAAAATAAAATGGTAATAGTTATTTTGGTCTCTAAATGTATAACGTCATAATAGTTTCTCAATGTATGAAAATTTTAAAATGGTTATTGATTGTGTATTTTCTTAGTCAAAATAGTCATTGACATTAAAATGTTTCGTTAATATTATCATATTAGTCCTTCAATATACTTACTTATTGTTATATCAATCTTTATAAGTACTTACTTACTGTCATTTTCAGTCTCTATATGAAAAGAGTTATTGTGAGCATTGAGAGATTATTTTAGCATCAGAGACTATTTTGACTAACATAGTGCACAATTAAGACTCTTTTGGAATTTTGATACATTGAAAGACTATTGTGACTACTTAATACACATTCACGAGATCAAAATGACTGTTACCAAAATGACAATTATCAACCTGCTTCAACAAGCACTAGAGAATTTTGTTCCAGCACCCTTGAGAAGACTTGGTTCATGGACAAAAAGCATTTATTTTCAATCAACACTCCATGCACACTATATTTTTTTTTTTTGGTTTTAGACAAGTTCCTTCCACAAGAGTTGTTTGAGTACGTCTAACACTACATTGTGAGCACCTCTCTTGATAGAGATTCAAACATTAATTCTTTACATTGTGACACTACATTGTGAGCACCTCTCTTGATAGAGATTCAAACATTATTTCTTTACATTGTGAGAGGCTACCTTCTTACACTAGTCCTAGTGTCCCACATCGAGTAGTATGAGATGTTCGGTGTAGTATTTAAGTCGCTAGTCCCTTGGTGGCTAAATTTTATGGGAGGGTTACACACGTACTTGAATACTTATCAATGGTATCATAGCTGGTTGCCGGTGGTTCAGAAAGGACTAACAATGGAGGGGATGACCGAAAAGGCCGAGTAAAACGTCGTATTGTGCAGCCGCCAAAACATCTAATAGCTAAATTTTAGGAGAGTTCCCAAGTGCTCGCATACTTATCACAACCTTTTCTTCAAATCATTCATTGGAAATATGCTATGAGGCACTGACACGGACGTGACACTTACACATGGACATTAGTAAATAGCAATAATTTTCTCAAGTCATGTAAGTGTCGGACAATGAGACTTGTCGAACATGCCTTAAATTTGAAGTGTTTGTTTTACATAGGAAATATGATAACCCCATAACCGGATTATTTTCTCAAGTCCATATATACAAGTCTATATAGTTTTCAATGTTCAAAAAGCACTCATTTCTAAATGTTTCTACATCACTTTGATATTTTCTACCACACTCTTTTAAGTGTTCTTATTAATTGATTAAAACAAAAAGTGTTCTTATTAAAGCAAATAGATACAATCTGTGACTATTTAACATCATAAGGTGACTGAAATCCAATATTCTCCACAGCACCAACTGTCTTGACTTGCCTTCTTTTGTTCAACTCATCAACCAATGATCTGTGTAACAATTGGCTCCGCGTATCGATCAGAGACCTATTCCGCGTCAGTTTTCGATTTTCCATCACCATCTTACTTGATGAACAATTCTGTGATCCTCCTACAATTTTACAATGGTTGCAATTGTGACTCTTCATGATGGGAAGCTTATCTTTTCTGATTGAGGCTATATTGTGTTCATGGTCATCCATAGAATAGTAGTTCCAGTTTGAATATGTCCCTTGTGAAGAGCATCTTGAACTGTTATCATCATGCAAATCATCTGCAACAAAAGTTTTGTATGTTACCATGGAGACTAAAAAAATAGTTAAATCAACATTTATCTCTTACAAGATGATTAATGCAACTGTACTAGAGCTTGTTTGGATTGGCTTATTTGAACATATCTACCGATATATCATATAAGCACTTGTGAGATTGTTTGGATGAGCTTATGGAAACAATCTATAGCTTATATGAAAACAATTTGACTTCGTTTAATATTTTGTTATATAAATAGTTTATACATAAGAACAAGCGCTAATGCTATACACGCTTAATTTTGTTGTTTATTCACACAAGACCTTAGATTTTTCATCAGGACTTTCCTTAAAAAATGAAGAAAATAGTAAAATATGTTTTTCGTCCTTATAAAATTGACTAATTTTGATCTCTACAAAAAATTTATTCATTTCTAGTCCCTGTAAAATACAAAAGTGGCGTGTTTTTAGTTCGTCACAATTACGGTCGCAATGCAGTTGCACAAACTACTAAAACTGTATAATGCATTTCAAAACCATCATATAGGCCTTTCAGGAAAAAGGATGGAAATTGAGAGAAAAAAGACATACCATGGAGCAAATAATATCCGTGCGATATTTCCTCAGATTTACTGACAAAATCCGGTATTGATTCATGTAACGATGAAGAAGAAGAGATCGAGCGGAAATGAAGACGAGATTCATCGACGTCATCATCTTGATAACTAAATGTATGGAAGGAATCTGAGCAATCATTTTTCCATCTATGTGGTAGAAGAGCAGATATCTCTCTATTGATCATATTTGCAATATCAAAAGGATCCCAATCAGAAATCTCCAATTCTTTTACCATCTCCATTGCAACATCAATGGGAGTATCAGTGAGAATATCAAAGGGAAAATATACATTCCTAACAGAACCTGCATTAATATGAAGAAGAAAATATTGTTAGGTAAAATTAAATACTAAAATTCATTTAGAAAACATAAAGTATATATATATATATCATAATCAAATTCCTTTCATGTGCACTGAAAATAGAATACATACATTTCTTATCTGAAATTTGTACTTTGAGAAAGATAGTATCATCTTCAGGATTCAACTTTCCTATGACTTCCATTTCAGTCCTTTGAAATTCATCACTCAATTGAAGTTTTTCCATCTCATTTTCATTCAAAAACGGCCTCTGAATTTTTAACTTCATTGCTGATGATGTATCATCTGTCGAAAGAAAAGGTTCAAGCAACAAATCTTTCGCTGAAGGTCTCTTTGCCGCAGGTTCTAAACATTTTCCGATGAATCTCCGCGCTTCCCCATCTTCAATGCGGAAAAATGACATTGGCAGCTTCCCCTAAAACATGAAATGTTACTTAATAGAACATCAAATTTTACTGATATCATGAGATCTAAACCAGAACGTGAATTTACCGATGTCACTTTCTTGTATATCTGTGCTGGATTAGTACATTCACTATACGGATAATCAGATGTGAGCATTTCCAATACACACATGCCAAACGAGTAAACATCAGCAAGTTCATTGTATTCTTCCTCGTACATTTCCGGTGCCATGAACTCCGGTGTTCCTAACACAAAATAAGAAATTTTTGATTCAAAATATATAAATATAATAGCAGTGTAGCTTAACTGATTTTAGCTCGATATTAAAGGAGTTGAATGATCGGAGTTCAAACCCTAGTGAAAGAGAAAATACTAACATAACAACTAATATACTGATGTTTAGTCTGTAACGTTGAAAATCATTCACTAAAATGTAAGTACCTATAACACTATGAGCTGATTGAGAACCTTGGAGAATTGCAGCGAGTCCAAGGTCACCAATTTTCACTTGTCCAAGATGACCGTTGACAAATATGTTATCACATTTTAGGTCCCTATGGATTACAGGTGGATCATGGCCATGTAAATAAACTAGACCTTGTAAAATTTGGCGCGCCCAACTCTTTATTGCCTGTAAGCTTACTCGCTTATATTTCCTCCGGTACCTGGACGTGTTCGAAATTTGTCAATTATTTCATCTAAGAGATAACAAGGCAGAAAGTAATATTCTCAAATTTTAGTTATTGATGATCACATTCATATAAGCATAACAGAAATGAAATACTTCGCGTTTTCATAAGGTGCATGTCATGAAATTTCATATACAGAAAGAAAATTACTCTCTCAGTGAGCCTGATGTGAACATTTCTGTAACAAAATTGAAGTTCTTGTTATCAATATCAATCCAAGATGTGTAGAATCGCATGATAGACCGGTGCTTGAGTGTGCTTAGGAGATGAACCTCCGAGTAAAGGCGCTGCAAATCGTCCGGTGTATTAAGTACCTCGTTGAGTCTCACTTGGTTCCATGCTACCTCTATTCCAAGTACTTCATCAATGGCTTTGTATACTGTCTTCATTGCCCCTTTTCCAAGAACATCTCCAAACTAATCAATCACACAGAACACACAATATTTGTCACATTAATTCCATTATATGAGACAGTTTCTTTCAATTGTGGTTTTAAACAAACGGTATGCGATCAGTATCACGTTATAAAGTTTTTTATGTCTCTGCAACCGCTGTTAAGACGGTCACATTAGTATCATTCGACTGCTCTCTATAATATCAAAGATCGTGACACGGCCCAATTTGAAATTATCTTAATAAACCTAATAACAATATAACAAATTGCTTAAAATATCTTACAACACTAACCATGTGCACAAAAATGAAAAGAAAAAAACATGTTCCTTGTAAAACAAGATACTTATGTGACACAAATAACATACTAAAACTTGAATAATACATATTAACACATGTCACAAGAAACAGAGGAAAAACAGAGAGAAAACAAAGTATTTTAGAACTTACCCTACCATAGCGACCAGTTGGATCAGTTTCCACATAACGATTCTCTTCCTTGAATTCCTCCATGCTCTCTCTCTTACAAAACATGTCTAATTCTTAGCTATATACACACCAAATTAACAATAATCTTCTATATTATCGTTCGCGTCGTGTTTCTTGATATTGCAGACAATTATAGTCAAATATAGTTGATGCAGCCTCAATCACGGTCGCATTAATATCACATAAACATACAAAATAAAAATAAAAAACTATAAATTTTCCAGTGGTTTATATATTTTTGTGCTGTGGAAAAATATAATAACAATTCTATTTATATGAAATTGTTGAAGATGGTAGAGTCTAACTAAATTTGAGGCTAACGTGAAAAATGACTCAAAAACACAACCAAAAGAGTTTAGAATAGTCAATACTCTTGATTCTTTTGCACATGTTAAAAACCAACTATGTTAAGTGCTTATAATAAGTTACTTACAACCAATGGAAGATTTTTTTTGTTTGTTTTACTTATTTTCTTGTTCTATTTAGAAACGAAAGCAACACATGAAAGTGTTGCACTAGCATAGAGTTTGACATGACATGGGAATAATCCTATATAGATAGAATATAGATACTATTTGACTTGGCAATTAATGAGTTTCCTTTGATACCCTTTATTTTTTAAGGGGTTTTATGGATTGTAAGGGTAAAGGGTGTGGATATATTGGTCTTTTAGAAAGAATGAATATGGGAAAAGCAATAAAGGACGGAACCTTTGAAAGAATATGTGGACACGCTTTGGTGGGTGTAGTAGCAATAGTAATCATTTGTGTGTGGAATAGGAAAATCTAGAAAGAAAGAAAGAAACACAAGAAGAATGTGGCAAAGTAAATGGAGGAAGGTGAAGGAAGAAGAATAAAACTTGGAAAGAAGTTGAAGAAATGAACTTTGGGAGAAGAATTTGGTGTAGTTTAAGTGATTGTAACATTTTTTTAATAATGAATGGCAACATGACAATTATCTATTTACCATGTATGTAGTTTTTTTTATAGAACACTTGGACATATTTTAAATTGTGAAATGATAATTTAACATTAAAATTTTGATGTAAAATACGATGTTATTCAATATTTATGTGTGTTTTCATCTTTTGAAAGAGAAATGATTGTTTATAAAAAAAATTAAGGAGAAATGATATTTTGACAAAAAAAAAAAATGGCATCAAGTTCAATAATAGACTTTCAAGTGTATATTTGAACAAAAATCTTGGTTAATGAAAAATTATCATGTAATTTAAACACTTAAAATCATGGTTAATAACGTCCAAAAACGCAGTTAATTATGTTCATTAAAATGATTAATGAGCTTTTTAACTAATTTATGGTTGTCGTAGTGGATAGGCGATTTCTCAACATACTAGGGGGTGTATACATTACATTCATGTGAGGACTTAACCTGGCATCCGTGATGCCATGCTCTATTTAAGGAAATGATCCACTTCACCCATTCATAATTGTGATAATTTTTGAAACTATTTACTGTATATTCCATAAATATTTGACAACCTCAACAAAATAACTCAAGAACAACCCTGAAAATATACACCGTACTATCATATATGCTATGTATATTTAGATGTGTAAAACTTCAAATAACACAATTGTTTAGATAAAAGAAATGCCAATGCAATGCCCCTACGATCTTCAAATA
>Ga0228711_1001153_pt1 | contig 37713 bp, 18 predicted proteins | sample MedpolnodulmetaG_2_FD_177996 | JGI IMG/M metagenome (GOLD analysis project Ga0228711, IMG submission 177996) | Root nodule microbial communities from Medicago polymorpha collected in Santa Monica, California, United States - brown nodules | ecosystem: Host-associated > Plants > Roots > Nodule...
TGGGTTTTTTTTTTTTTTTTTTTTAATCTTAGCTCAGATTTATTTTTGATCTGATTAGTTAATTGTTTAAATCCTGATTTAATGTTGATTCAGTATAATGAAGAATGTTTTATTTGTCCTGTTAGGAATATTATAGTTACTGTGTTTAAGTATCAGTTACTACTGTTTTTAATTTGTTTTAGTTTGTGGTTAAAAACATTATTTTTTGATAAATTGTTAATTAAGCTGATGACAGTGACACTGAGATATAATCTAATTATTATAGTATTATGATGACTATGAGCATTGAGCAGATTTTTTTTACACTAAAGTTGTTATGTTAGCAGTTAGTGACTGTTTGTTATGTTCTTTTATGGTAGATTTATAGATAGTTTGAATATTGTGAAGAACTTAGGATGAATCATTCTGAAAAGAGTATATTGCGATTAAAAGTTGTATAACTTGTATTCAATCAAGATTTCAAGAGTGTTGTGTTATTATAACATTTTTTCGATCTTTTGGTTCTTAGTTGCAAGTTTGAATTGATTATAGTTGTCACCAATGCTTCAGATCAGAATATTTGTCTATGGTACGATATGAAGTTATAAACTTACATGATAATTATGGTAAAGTTTAATATTTATTGGATCGTTTATAATCTGATGTGTTTCCTTATTAATTTGAAATAGGAACTATGGTAATGGTACGGAATTCGGTTTTGATCTAGTTCTGAATTCTAGCTTTCTAAAACAGAAAACTATAGTAGACAGTAGCAGAAATTTTCATTATTGTTTTCTCTCCATAACACAGATGAATATTTTGTTCTACTAAACACATTTTGTAGTTTGTGTGATCTCGTTCGATTCTTTTAAAATGTACAGAGCTTATACATATTTTCTTCAGGCCTCTTACATTTTACCTTGTATTACAGGTATATTGCTGTAGGAAATGAACCCTTCCTTACAAGTTATAATGGTCAATTTATAAACCTTGTCATACCTGCAATAACCAATATACAACAGTCTTTAGTCAAAGCAAATCTTGCTGGTTATGTGAAGATAGTTGTCCCTTGCAACGCAGATGCCTACGAGTCGTCGGGAGGACTTCCTTCCCAAGGGGTGTTCCGTTCCGAACTGACCCAAATCATAACTCAACTTGTTCAGTTCCTCAACTCAAATGGCTCCCCATTTGTTGTAAATATCTACCCGTTTCTTAGCCTTTACGACAATGGAGATTTCCCCGGAGACTACGCATTCTTTCAGGGAACTACTCATGCTGTAACAGATGGTTCAAATGTTTACACCAATGCATTTGATGGAAACTACGACACTTTAGTTTCAGCCCTCGGTAAACTTGGATACGGTCAGATGCCGATAGTTATTGGCGAAATTGGTTGGCCTTCAGATGGAGCCATAGGTGCAAACATCACTGCTGCTAGGGTTTTCAATCAAGGCCTTGTCTATCACATTGCCAGTAACAAAGGAACCCCCTTGAGGCCAAACGCTCCTCCTATGGATGTTTATCTTTTCGGTCTATTTGATGAAGGAGCGAAAAGCACACTTCCAGGAAACTTTGAAAGACACTGGGGGATATTCTCGTTTGACGGGCAGGCTAAGTATTCATTAAACCTTGGACTTGGGAACAAGGAATTGAGAAATGCGAGGAATGTTGAGTATCTTCCATCTAGATGGTGTGTTGCAAACCCCTTGAGTGATCTGACTAATGTAGTAAACCATATGAAAATTGCTTGCAGTGTTGCAGATTGCACGACACTTAACTACGGAGGTTCGTGTAATGAAATTGGTGAGAAGGGTAACATATCATATGCTTTTAACAGTTTTTATCAGCTAAGAATGCAGGATTCGCAAAGCTGCGAGTTTGACGGGCTTGGTATGGTTACTTTCCTAGACCCTTCAGTTGGTGATTGTCATTTTCTTGTTGGCGTTATAGATAAAGGCTTGAATAAGGATTCATCTGCATCTCAGAAAACCTATCAGTGGTTGGTAATAGTATTACTTCTAATTTTACATGGAACTTTTTTCCTTTCAATGTGATTAACAGGTTTCATTAGTGGGTTTTTCATGCTCCCCTCTTCTGAGACTGCCAGAACTAGAATAGCTGCTATACTATTTAAGCTTAGATTTATTCAAAAGATTCATGCTTTGTAGCCCATAATATGATCATTATTAAGTCATTGTATCATATAAGAGAACGTATAGACATTATCGCAATGCATTGGCTATTGCACATATTTATTTCATGTTTGTTCCGGTGACATCCGTTAAATTGATTGAATGAATCAGCATATTTTTATTCCATGTTATGCAGATTACATTTTCTAGCAAAAGCATGGTTTTGTGGAATTCATGTCTTCTTGGAGCTCTAAGGAACTAATATTTTAAGTTAATGACTTTCACCATTGCTTCAGCAATTCGAAAATTGGTCAATACCTCTCATGTTAAAGGTCCATGAGTGACATACCTTCATGCATAAACTGTGAAGCACTGACACCAAACACGATATTGACATTGACAAATTGACACCTAGAATAATTTAATGTAACCACGTGTATTAGTGTCGGATACTGGACACGTCTTCAAATGTTGATGTTACTTAGTATTTAAAAGCAAATGTAGAAAACTGGTCTATAAAAGAGCAATGGATGCTACTTAATATATGCAAGTGATTTTTGAATGGAAATATTTTGGGAATGGACATAACACAACAACAGTTTGATTATATTAAAGTTATCAACAACAATACAAACTTTTATGTAGTAAACTTACTTATCTATCTTCCTGCATAATAATTTAGCAGCACAATACTTTATGTCTCTGACGAGAAACATATATAGAACTTGTCGAGGGTCTTCTTCAACCTTGTGATGCTTATGTTAACAACATCCTTCTTCACAACATACTTTGCCACAATGGATCAATGGCTTCCATATGAACCAGCAACAGCGACAACCTTTGCAGAAAAATGTCAATAACAGTTACTTTGAGCTTAATCAAATCTTGAATGTCATTATAAATTGATGATAACAATGAGTGCAAAAACATAATTTACCTTGAGGATAATAAACCATGTTCTTTGAAGTCGGTGTATGAGCACTTATGTTTTCTGCATTAGCAGAAACAACTGTGAATACCATCAGTAAAAGCCATGAGAAAGCAATGAACAAAGCTGATTTTTTCACCATCTTTTCAACCTTACTCATTCTCTTCACTTTGCAAACCTATTTATAACAAGTTCTCATTTGGTTAGTACTTTGAGCAACAAGTTGTAATACAACTTGTTATCTTGCCAGCAGTGCATTGCATGCATATCGTTTACTTGAAACATGGGGACCTTTTTGACCATTGTCTTGTTACACAGTGGGGTTCATCTTTTGTGCTATCCGATTTTGACTATTCAGTCTCTTAATACAATTTTTTGACAATAAATAAAACCTTCACTACTGATACATATCTTTTATTTGTATGCTTGATTTAGTGTATAGACATAACCCATAATGTAACAGTCATGTTTGTATCTTTAGATAAGGTGAATCATGTATATCCAGTAAATTATCATTTTAGTCATTGAAATTGTTAGAATCTGACAAATTAGTTTACAAATTTAAGATATATATTTTTAGAGATTAAATTAATGATTTCCTAAGTGATATCATACTAAAGTTGAAAAGCATTTCATTCTCAATTGTTTCTATGCTTTTACTCCACTAAACGTTGATTAAACAACACTAATACAAATTGTACAGTAGCTAAAAAACAATACTGATAACTTTGTCCCTTTATAGATAAAGTGAAATCTCCACTTTAGATGAGATAATGAACTCTTTCACACCGACTTCAATAATCAATATTCAAGGTTGAGCTGTGCATGGCACCACATTATTCAAGATATTTTTTTGGTCAATCATCATTGCATATGAATATGGTCATTTCCGGAGTTTAGACTTTGGACTAACCTGTCTGATTACATTATTACTACTTTCAACTGACACGATCATTCACTACAACTCCCCTTAGAAAAAGACCCGGATTATATGTTATAGTTATAGGGAAATCGCGTAGTAAACGCAGTAGACGATTTTGGTCGTTAATTTGAGCTTGGGCGATTTAAAACACATTTACAAAATTTTAGTTTTAAATAATCTCAACCTTAGAACGAGACCAGACAATCAAAGAAGTAACTGTGTGACATTTACCGCAGTGAATCTATTTCTCATAAGGTCCTTTTAACAATGTTTTAGTAGCATATGCTCAAGCATTACATTCTTCTAAATATTTGTCATAAAATAAGTCAAAATACATATGATAGGTACTGGCTTGAACAAAGAAAGTGTACTAGAATTTGGCAAAGATAGGTTACAATTTGTTAGGGAGAGATGTTTGGAGCTTGAACTTGTAAGTACTAGCTTCCCCAACAGGGAAAGATAAATCTGATAACTTTCCATGAGCTCTCTTGTTATCATAACCAGGATAGTCATCTTTGAAGAATGGAACAGCTTGGTGTAAGAACAGTCCTCTCTTTTCTGCTTTTCTTACAAGATCCCATTTGTTGTATGGATCACCCTCTTTGTGAGTTACATGAATCTCCCCTCCCTCTTTCTTTACTAGATCTTTTGCATTTGCCATAAATCCCTTCAACAACTTTTTGTTCAACCTGCTTGGTTGTCATAAATTCACATACATCAGTTAGTGTGCACTGCAATAGATGAAGAACAAATTTTACTTTGAAAATGAAAAAATTAAAATATAATGTTTCATTTTTTCATAGTCCACAATGATTAACTAAGTTGTTTGGCCGCTCAAGTGATTAATGAACATCAGTTAAGGTCGAATTGATTTGGAGCACCCGAGAATGATGCTTGGCTAGAACAATCCTTGCTAGACTTCACTTAAATCGATTACTAGGTTTCCCTTCACCTAAGAACTGAGGGTTAACACAAAAGAACAGTCCACAAACAAGAATGTATGGATTGCTAATTCTTCAGTTATCTTAAATATATCAAAGTTAAGGACAACATCTCCATGATGATCAAGCATCAGTTCCAAAACTCCTTATTGAAAGGAAACCACGAGGGCTCAATTGGTTGATATGTGCAAATTATGAAGATACAAAAATAGAGGATAAATTAAAATGAGTTTCCATAAAATAGATTATTGTGCAGAGTAAAATTTCGTCAAACCTTACAAAGTAGCTTCTGTTTCAGGTATCCTACCTACTTAATTTCTGTTGCTATACGTATTTGGTTTGATTTAGGAAATAAAGGATTTAATAGTCAGAATTTACATTGGGGAAATATTTAGTAGTTGAATGACTCAAAAATGGATTTAAATTCCACGTCCGAGATAATAACATTTTATCAAGGATATATATAAATCAGGGTTTTAAAAAAGGTTTCTGACTACTATCTGTCCATTTTTAACATCAAGGTGTTTTATGTTTTCACAGCGCAACTACGATTAGGGTCAAATATGCTTAAATCAGGATTCTAATAAAATGTCTATGACCACAACTTCGACCATGACATCAAGGTTTTTGACGTCTCTGCGACTGAGATTAAGATTGCATCTACGTCATTTGTCCACAAACCTCTGTAATACCATGGATCACAATGTAACCGTGACTATATTTACAACCTTGATCTTACAATTTGGGTTGAATCAATGTGAGAATCTCAACACATCCCCTCACGCCCAAAATTGTACATAGCGGGGGGCCCAATAAATTTTGGGTAAATAGCCATTTTGGTCCCTATATGTTTACCTCACTATCATAGTAGTCATGAATTGTGACTGATCCAAAAACACAAAATAACCCCTCAATCTGCACTCCGTTAGTCATAGTATTCCCCAACGTAAATTGAGATGTTAATTGATGATTTGTCAGCTGATTTGGAAAGTGGAGAGGCAAGTGGGATTTGCTTTCATTTTCGTCCCTGGTACACTTCACACCATGCATACTGGACTCTCCATTTGCCACATAAGCTGACAAATCATCAGTTAACATCTCAATCTAATGTATAGGGGACTACAACAGACTGCAAAGTGAGGGATTATTGTGTTTTTGACTGAGTCAGGGACTACTACGACAACGAGGTACATGACCAAAATTGTTCTTTGCCCAATATATTTTGGATAGACTATAATAACATCTTAAAATTTTGTTTGGACCTAAGTCAACCTTAAAAAACAGCTTATAAGGCTAAAAATGTCTCCTACTTACAAAATCAACTTATCTAATCCAATGTGAGACTTTCTATATAAATAGTGAGGAGACAAATGTAACTTAAGACATGTATCACTACAAAAATAGTAAATGAAAAGAAAAAAGAGAGAAAGGAAAAATTACTGGATCTGGCAGTAACTATTCTCAGGGTAAAGGAAGCCAACATGAGGAAAATTATAAACAACACGATCAAACCTCTGAGTCTTGAGAAAGAAATGCTGACTCATCATCTTAACATCAACATCATAAAGAACAATACAACCTCTTTCTTCAAGTTCCCTTGCATTACTCATTCCATTACTATACTTCTTTTCAATTTTCTCTGCCAAAACAAAAATGAATAAAAATAATAAAAATAAATAAATTGGGTATGATTAAAAAGGTTAAAAGTTTTGATTTTTTGCATTACCCTGAGAATCAAGGGAAGTGGCTATGAGATTATGAGCAGAACCAAAAGCCCTAGCTAAACAAAGAGAGAAAGAAAAGTCACCCTCTCCAACAAAGAGAATTTTGTGCTTTGATGAGTAGTGTTTTTTCCATTTTGCTGTGTTTGATGATGGTTCTTCTTCTGACTCTGATTCTGATTTTTGTTCTTCATCATCAGTGTCAGTGTTAAGTTGAAGATGATCATGTTGTTTTTGTATTGGACTCATTTTGATTTTGATCAATTGGTATTCAATGATGCATAGATTATGGAAAATGATTTTCACTACCGACCCTATTGACCAATCGTTACTTTATGAAAGAAACAAAGTTGAAAACTTTACTATACGGTGTCTCTCTCCATAACTCACCGCACGTAATAATAGATAATAGTGTACCTTTGATTAGAATTTTGTTACCAAAGGGAGGTTACCACTAGGCCATTGCAGCAGTTATAAAGAATTTGGATCATTTTTTTATTTGTACGTGTCATTCTTGCGCAGAGGCCATACTATCGTTACAATTTTATCGGATGTCTCCCAAGGGACTACGAAACAACTTTTTGTTCAAAGCACAAATTATTAAAAAAGGAAAATGCTTGCCGGTGAGAAACAACACTATAGCGAGAACATCACGAAAACATTTTGCCGCTATACGATTGAAATAGCATATTACCCCACTATCCCATTCGCGACGAGTTCGTGATAAAAAACCCTCGAGAAATAGCATCACTGATAAAAAAAAAAAATAACAAAATACCATTTTTGATTTTCCAACATAAAAAATATTCTCTCTCTTCGGTACAGTTATATTTTATCTTTGCAAATCAAACGCTGTTAGAGGATTAAGTGTAGTTTGAATTGAAGACATTACAATGTTAACACTGATGTGTCTACTGATCAAAAGTAAGAAAGAGTTAGATTTCTATTGAAAAAAATGTTAATCTGAAGTGATAGTTTACAAGTGACTTTACTGGTCATAACCCTTGTCAGGATTTGAACTCGGATTATCTAAAATAACTTGCGTTTAACTGAAATTTATTTGTTAACCACCTGACTTCAATTAGTTGGAACTATTTTTCTGTCGTTAGAATTTTAGAAAAATCTTGACTCAATCTTTAGTTTCAGGTAAAGGGCAAATATTAGTTGATCTAAACACATTTGAAACCCACCACAAACATCAAAGAATATAGATCCACTCATGCAAAAGTAAATGCACAAAGGTGGCCATAAAACATGGCCTTGCAAATTTGTTTTTAACAAGACCCCACCTATTTGTGGTGTTTTTTCTTTATGTTTATACCTCCTTCACATGACAAGCTTAAGGAAATTGCACAGGAGAAACACAGTTTTCCAAAATTGGCAAAACACTGTTTAAAGCCTTGATGTTACTTTACCTCTTAACACAGCCCTGTTATCTAAAGAAACTGAGAAAATCCATTCTCTTCCATGACATGACGATGGCCTTTTTCTGGTTTTAAGAAAAATAAAGTGATGAGACAAATTTCAACGGCAAAATGGATGATATATCATCCGTTATAGTCACCAAGTTTCACCTTTGTTGCCATATATAAGATTCATTAGACATCCACATTAGAGCAATGTACATCCTAATAGCACAAGACTAACAAAATGGAACCGCCAATATCAAATTCAGACTAAAGTTTTGCATTATATTGTCTCAATGCGTTTTGAATGTGCTACATTTGCCAGAGCGATTACTTCTAGCTCTCCTAAACGGTAAAACTGCACACAAATACATGAAAAAGCCAATCAGACAGTATTGAAGATGTAAAGGAAAGGCAATAAGTCAAAGCATAAACAATAGAAAACTCACCAGTGAACCTTTCCATTACATGGTTTTAGTTACATCAGCTGTTTAAACTTAGCAAGCTCACTCAATGCTTCTTCAACAGGTTGGCTGTTAATGCCTCTCTTACTCTGAAATGGATACATACTATGAGATGGTAACATCCCATTGGACAATTTTCTTTTTTATTAGGTTATCTTGACAAGAGGGACTCCGAAAACCAAAGAAATTAGAGCAAACAGAATAGGTCTTATCATGATGACTTTACGACAAACACCAATCCAGCTATGAATGTTATTAGTTTTTTTATATTGGATCTTACTCATCTTTACAAAACTGAATTGTGCGGTGATGGATATCTACCACTTATACACACATTTTCAGGACATATCTCATTAAATGTGGAACTCCTAATATCCCCTCACGCCCAGGGCTAAACATTCAGAACATGACCTGAGTGGCCCAACAGATGCGAGATAGGCTCTACCATCTTAAAATTTGGGTTGGACATAACTCAATCCTACAACCGCCTTGTAAGGTAAGGGATACCTCCCACTTATAAAGACATTTTCAGGTCAAATCTCATTCAAGGTGAGACTCTTAACAGACGTAATACGCAAGAAACTAGTTGCAGAAATTGTAATTTATTTGTCAATAGTTAAACAACTTTATGTATGTATGTATGTATGAATGTGTGTGTGTGTGTGTGTGTAAAAGAACCAAAAAATGCTCGATGTCACACCTTTAATGATGGGAGGAGAGCAAAAACTTCATCAGCAGTTTCTGGGCATACATTAGCAATCACACATATCTGCAGAGGATAATGATATCAAGAATACCGCATAATACGTTAAAAAAAAATGGAAGTTATTAGTTAGAATAAGACTGATACCTCGCTCTCGGTGAGATCATGGTTCATTAGAGGCCTAATATTTGAGTCAAGGGATCATCTTTATAGGGATTAAGAGAGAAGAGTAATATATTGCATACCAATATTGTCATTTATCCATAGCACACAGATGTATAAAGTATAAACACACAGATGTATAAAGTATAAACACACAGCAAACTGAAAAATTAAGGATACTGAAGAGTGTGTCTAACAGACTCGGGATTTGAATACTTGCTGCTGCTACTGCTTTTGGCATAGTGCAGCCCCTTGTCAAATGATCTACAGCAGAAAATAAAGAAGTAAGTTAGGATCAGTGAAATAGATCTTCTACTTTAATATCAAACCATAAAAATCCCATGCATTATTTTCAATAGAGAAGAATCTCAGTATCTCCCTTACGCGGGCATTTTGATAGATGGATCTCTTGATAACGCAACCATTTGATCTTGAATTCCTTGTAACATAACTGCAGCTTCGCAGTCCATCAAGCATTTGAAATTTTCGGGTAGTTCTGCATAAGTCCACCCAAAGAGAATTAACGTTGCTGATAGTGATATCAATAAGAGATAATTTCAGGTTTCAGGTCATGCAACCTAAATGGCTAAATCACAACGTGAGTCGTCCACATAGAGGAACAAATTAATAATATACTCCCTCCATGCTGTACTGTATGACGTTTTAGCAAATACATTTTGATTGTCGTTTTACATCTCCAATGAGGCATTAAATAATTGTTCACATACCCTTATCGAATGTTATTGTGGTTTTTGATCAATAAATGATAAAATAGCTACTTAAAAAGAGAGATAAAGTGCACAATTGTACATCAATTGCTTTTCATAAGGGGTGAGCCACAACCTTAAACTTCATACAATATGGGCGGAGGGAGTATGGTTTACATAAATTCACAGGAAAAGAAAATAATAAAGAGATAACATATGCAAGCACCAACCTTGATCAACTCTATGTTCAAATTGATGCGGGTCTTTTGCAGCAGAACTCTTTCCACCATTTGCAACCTTGTCCCCTTGAAAATTTAAGGAAAAAAAGTTCAGGAAAAAAAATAATGACTCAGAAAGCATGAAAATAATGATCAATCAATTGAAAGCCTAGTGAATGTGTCACGGTACAAAGTCACCAAAATGATCAAGACAACAATAACTTTGGCAATGACAGTCTTACCTTTGCCACCAGAAGTTGGACCGTTTGATCTGGATTCAAATAGACCTACAACCAAGCAATGATTTCATGAAGGGATTGCACAACTAGTTGTAAACATGATCAGTAGCTCAAAGTCTTCAGTTTAAGCAGCTTGCATACTCCACTGAGCAGAAGTACAAAGATAATAGAATTATAACGCTAACCTTCAGAAAACTGAACTTTCCTTGCCTTTGCTGATTTTGTTGCACTATCGTCTTTCCCCTTTAGCCCTCCTACCATTAAAAAAACAATCAAGTGTTCAAATCACCAAATGGTCCAATACATTGGCACCCCAATGTGCTACTGATAGAAGGATCCAGGATGAACACAACCCACACATACGTTAGATTGGACCGCTTTTCTAATATGAGTTCCCACTTTAGAGTATAAAATGAGTAATAACAACACGTGATAAATAACAACACTTTAGATTCATTCCCTTTTACCCCATAAACACTAATTCTCAGACCTTGATCACAGCACATCGTCGGCAAGGTACCCCTTACATATCTCAGCGACGGCTATTGTATATGCATCATACATGCATAACTAAACACGGGTGTGATAAAACAACAATTTCTCACTTTACTAACTACTCAATTTAAAGAAGCAAAATCCATAATAAATTGTCAATACATATGCTCACTTAAGTAGTCAAAACAAAGGGGAAAAACTAAGCTGTAGGCAACAAGCAACATATGAAAATCAAAGATATAAAAAGGAGTCCTAAACTATGTAGAACCAACATATCAGATTAAAGTCATGTCTGGTGTTTGACACCAGGCCGGCTAATGAGCTGTGTAAACAGACCGACAACACAGAGTCTCAATTTTGAGGGCGCAAATTTTGAGTTTTTGATGCTTCATTTGGTAAAATTATAATATTTTGAAATAATTTCTAGGGTCCAACAACACTTACTTTTTACTAGAGCTCAATTTTTAAGATTAGATCATAGTCTCCAAAGTGTTTAAGACGGCCATGTTTGACACCAACACATGTTACATTCAATAACTTCACTTTCATTTAATTAAACTATCCATAGTGTCTATGTACAAGTATTAGTGTCATGTCAGAGCTTCATGTCAAAAACATTTTTATAAAGAAATTAGACAAACCCAGAATTTCCCAACATCATAAGTAAACTAAATGATGAAACCCAATAGAACTATCTAACAAAAAATATCAACCCCAACAATTTTTTTTTACCCAAAACAGAAAAAAGTGAAAAAAAATTGAAACTTTTGAAGAAGGGCAAAGAATGTCCAAAAATTACCACCTTTACTCAACAGAGAACCACCCTTTCCTCCTTTGTCAGACATTGTCAAAACTTGCTTAGGTCTGCAAAATTTCAAACAGACAGCAATGCAGTTAAAAACAAACAACCTAAATGATCAAAAGGACAAGTTTTGTTCAAGGGTTTCACTACTTCAAATTCAGATTTTTTTTTGCGTTTTTTGCAAAAAGAAACGATTTTGATGAGACATGCATGGAATTAAGGAAGAACAGAAAGATGGGTTACTCACCAAAGGGAAGTCAAGGTTCTTCAGTGAGCACAGGCGCAGAGAGAACAGAAAAGAACAACTGTTCGAGTGAGATGAATGAAATGAAATAACATAGGAATTTACTTCTAAGACTAAGGATATGTTCGTCTTTTCATTTTTAGTTCATATAATTTGTTTTTCTTTTTTAACTTGTACTAGTTGCTACAGGGTGGATTCTATGGTGAGGGTCCAATTAGGTCCCTAATCGGTGAACCACGAGAAAAATATCAATAGATTAAATAAGTGGTTCAGATTTATTTAAATTAAAAGAGGGAACATGTAGAACTGCTCACATTCAATCATATCCTGCAATGGTTTCACCCGTTGTTAACCGTAATTAATTGTTATGAACCGAACCGAACCAAACCAAACCATTACAAATCAATTAATTCCTTTTCACACAAAAATCTGAACCCTTTTTCTAAACTCTAATTCCATTTCAAATTCAATCAAATTCACCATCTTCAATCTTCACCTCTTGAAGGATATGATTGAATGTGAGCAATAATCTTCAATTATATCCTTAAATTATATCACTTAACCGCTGGTTGCAATCAATTTGCTCATATAACCAAAACGTTTAAGTCCATTTGCATTTCAAATTAGCTTTGGCAGCATGCAGTCTGCAACACTTTGTAGGAAGAATGTGATTCCTTTCATACTTTTTATATACTCATTGTGACCGTCGTGATATAAACTTCGTAAAGAACCGCAAGGACGATTAAATTTGACTTCTTACTTCATACTATTGTGAAAGATTTTAAGCGTGTATTATGCAAATTGTATTCTTACTTCAACAAGGATACTAATGTCTTCGTATAGCATCTAAATCCTATTTCTGATCTTAGAAAACAAAACACAAATCATCTAAAAAAGAAACAAAATCAATTAATTAGGGTTAACAACGGGTGAAACCATTGCAGGATATGATTGAATGTGAGCAGTTCTACATGTTCCCTCTTTTAATTTAAATAAATCTGAACCACTTATTTAATCTATTGGTGTTTTTCTCGTGATTCACCGGTGAGGGACCTAATTGGACCCTCACCCTAGAATCCACCGTTGCTACAGTATTTTATTATATTTTTTCTTAAAAAGTTTAGATCAACCTTAAGGGTCCGTTTGATGGTCAAGATATGATAAACACAGGATATGATATGAAACTGGATAGAGACAAGATATGATATGGACAAGATAACACTTATCCTATCATGTGTTTGATGTGCACATGATAACATTATTTTATCATAATAAATGACACAACTACCCTTTTATTCAATTACATTGTTGTTACAAGTTTTCGTATTACAGCACCCATCAATGGAGAAGAAGACAAAGAATCCAAAAGTAATCCCATCTCCACTATGTTGTGTGTCTTTGCACGTGAAGGGAAAATCAATTGGTTTCACCATCGGCACCATGTTCACCTCAAAAAGCTTCTTTTTTTTTTTAATGCAGTTTCTCTTTGATTTAACAATCTCAGGTATATAATTTTACATCATCATCCTTTGATACTATTTCAATCTTCAATTTCCTTTACGATTGCTTTGGAATTGGGTTGTTCTTCAATTTCCTTTGTAGCATATCTAATTTAATTAGGGCTGAATCTGGATTCGATCAATTGTTGGAACAAAAATAATGGAAAGAGGAAAAAAAACGAGAGGACAAGTGGTGAGAGGTTGGAGAACAGTGGAGGACAGAAGACGCAGAGATAAAAGAAAATGAAGAGGCAGGGTTGAGCGATGAGTAGAGGAGAGAAAAGAAGAGAAGGTTATGAGTCATGGGTATATCAGTCAAAATAATAAAAGAGTTTTCAATCCTTGGAAAGGATAACTCTAACCCAGCCTATAGTCAGGATAGAAAATACAAAGGCTGATCAAGATAGGATTAATAACATGATTAATGTATCATATCCAATTGGTGCATCAAACGAAAGATATGGGTAGGATATGATAGATTTATCATATCCTGACCATCAAACGCACCCTAAAAAGCTTTGTTTCTTAAAAAAACGGTGAATGGTCACTTTGGTCCATTCAATGTATGTGCACCTTATTGTCATATTGTTCCCAGACTCATACAAAAACACAAAATAGTCCTTTAATTTGTTGTTAATCAAATTAATCTAAAAGTTATGTTAACTTTGTTGATGTGTGATGCTAACTAAGATATTTTAGCGATCTGTTGAATTTTTTTATTTATGTCCACTAGGCTTTTATTTTATTTTAAAAACATAATAAAACACAAAAATTAAAAACAATTTCTTGATGTTCTTTCTTCTTCTTCTTCCTTTTTAATCTCTCGAAACCCAGAAACCAACTTTGACTACTAAAAAAAGGTCATAGTTTATTCCGTCTCCAAACTTCTTTCCTAAGCAACTCAATTGTCTAGAGAAAAAACATAAATACTGAAACATATACATACACATTACACATTGTGTTTGTAGATGACTTGTAATTCATTGACTATTTTATATCTTCAAACAAAAATACAACAAATATCAAGACATGTGTATTTCAAATGCTCAAGTACATTATATAATAAGACCATCCTACAAAAACAGGGTATTCGACTCTATTTTCATTAAGCAACTTAGAAACAATTATGTAGCTTCCATGAAGTGGTTTGTGTCAATTAATTGGGCAAATATTATAAGAGCAGTTACTATTACCTTTTTTCATTGGTTAGCACCTATGAAGCACAAACACGTCGACACCGATAAAATTATGAAACAAATGATAAAATTCAATATAATCACAAAGTATCTGTATCCTGTCGGTGCAACAAAGGTTATCATAGACTTCAATAGCCGGTTGAGAAGCAAATTCAAATTAAAAAAAATATAGTTCACTAACAAATTTAACAACATATATCAAGATTCCCCCAAATCACTAATCATTTTTTTTAACAACAAAATTTATTAATCAGCCTCTGTAATGGAAGCTATGAAAACCAAATACAAATAGTTTACACCCAGAGCGATGAAAACCGAATAAAACACACACAAAACCTACACCCAAATTGGAACAACAAAAACCCGCAAAACCCACAACATATTTAAACAGCAAACATGAATATGGGTTCTAGGTAGTTGAGCACACTAAAAATCCCAATAAGTAAAACAAAATAAACCTCAATAGTTGAGCATATTATAATAGAGAGAATGAATGCTAATACCTTGAAGAGCTTGAGAAATTAAAAAAACTGAGAATCTAAAGCAAATGTTCGGGTTTATGGGGGAGATGTATGAGAAAAAGCAGATCTCTGTGAACTTGGTGAGAAGAGGAGATTGATAAATTAATTGAAAAACTATAGAAGTAGCAGCACACGATTGTGAAATTGGAAACAACCGTGAAATTGATTGTGAAACTGATTTTAGGGTTATGAAAGAGATCTCAGAGAGAGAGAGAGAGCAGCACACGAGGGAAAATTTTATGTCATATGTGGGATATGAAAACAATTTTCCAATTAAAAATAATATAAAAACCCTTTAATATTGGTCATCCGAAAATCTGTCTCAATATTTCACATGATTTTGGGACGGATTTGTTTTCTTAACGAAATTTGTGCGAAAGTATCTTGTTTGAAAAGGGTTTAAACGATTCACACAATTTTGGGATGAAAATTTTGCTCCTTAAAAACTGTCCCAAATCTGTCTGAAAATTAAGACGAAAACTTATCCATTTGAAAATTCCGTCCAAAAACACTGTTTTTTAGGCCAAGAAATTCACGCGCGCCTCAAACAGCTTCTAGAAGCATTCGACAAAGGGAAATGCATGACTTGGGCTCTAATTTACTTAGGGCCTAAGTCACGCGAATAGTATCCCAAGAAAGGCTATAAATATCCAACTTGGGATCATTCTCAAGGCATGACCTAAAAAGTATTAAACCCTAGTTTTTAGATATTGTACTCACTACAAGTACATTTGACGCCCACCGTGGGGCCTCGGTAAAACTAACCTAGCTCGCACACAAAACCTAAAAATATTCGATCATCTCACAAAACGATGGCCGATGATAACCAAGCAAATCGCGAGGCTATGGCAACAATGAAACTCCAAATGGAAAGCTGCTACAGTAGAACGAGGCCGTTCACACCTCCATGACCACGATCTAACAACATGAGAAGGGCAATACTCATTAGGAGGAAACGAAGGAGACAGACCCGTAACTTCTTTCGACGGATATTTGGAACACCTCAGTTCTAGACAATTTCAAATAGCCATCTTTATCCCCATTCAGCGACAAAAACAATCATGTAGAGCACGTCACAACTTTGAACACCCGGCTGACCGTCATCGGCGCGTCAGAATCCCTCAAAAGCAAGTTATTATCCGGTACCCTAAAAGAAGCCGACCTACAGTGGTACATGAATCTTCCCCGCTTCTCTATCGTAAGTTTTCAAGACATGACTCGCAAACGCATCCACCAATTCTCGGCAAAATAGATTAGATTTCTCGGCGAAGAGACTGGTGACTTGTTCTCGGCGACTTGATCTTTCACAAGAGAAGATAATTCCCCATGCACTAACCTTATCTAGATCCTCCACCAAGTGAGAAAGTACAACATGCACCTCAATCCCGCAAAATGCTCCTTCGGCGTACATAAATGATTTTTTTTGGGTTTCATGCTCATACGACGAAGAATATAAGCAAACACCAATACGAGTCAGTCCATAATTAACACGCGGAGTCCTTATAACATCAAATAAGTTCAGCAGCTAACAGCGGAAACGCATCCACCAATTCTCGGCGAAAGAGATTAGATTTCTCGGCGAAGAGAGTGGTGACTTGTTCACGGCGACTTGATCTTTCACAAGAGAAGATAATTCCCACTACACTGACCTTGTCTAGATCCTCCACCAAGTGAGAAAGTACAACATGCACCTCAATCCCGCAAAATGCTCCTTCGGCGTACATAAATGATTTTTTTTGGGTTTCATGCTCATACAACGAGGAATATAAAATAACACCAATACGAGCCCATCCATAATTAACATGCAGAGTCCTTATAACATCAAATAAGTTCAGCAGCTAACAGCGCAAATGAATCCACCAATTCTCGGCGAAAGAGATTAGATTTCTCGGCGAAGAGACTAGTGACTTGTTCTCGGCGACTTGATCTTTCACAAGAGAAGATAATTCCCACTACACTGACCTTGTCTAGATCCTCCACCAACTGAGAAAGTACAATATGCACCTCAATCCCGCAAAATGCTCCTTCGGCGTACATAAATGATTTTTTTTTGGGTTTCATGCTCATACGACGAGGAATATAAGCAAAGACCAATACGAGCCAGTCCATAATTAACATGCAGAGTCTTTATAACATCAAATAAGTTCAGCAGCTAACAGGGCGATTGGCGGCATTATCCAGATTCCTCTTATGTGCCGACGACAAAGCCTTCTCGTTCTTCTTGTCGATAGAGAAGAAAGAAAATTTCAAATGGAACAAAGAATGCGAGGAAGCCTCTAACAAGATTAAAACCTTCCTATCCAGTCCATCAATTTTAATCCGCCCAATTACATGATCCATCATTTTCCTTTCTTTATCCATCTCTGACAATGCCATGAGTTCAGTGTTACTACAAGACTCTCTAGAAGGCAAGAAATCAGTTTACTTCGTTAACAAGGTTTTTAAAGGGAGCACACTAGAATAATTAAACATTAGGGAAATTTGGGCCATCCATCTAGTTTGGATGAAGCTTTAGTCGAACGAAAAAGAAGCAAAAGTCCACTGATGTAGCATATTTACGTATATCAAAAGTAAGTATTTATATCGTCTCCTCAGGGACTAGTGCGATATCATGGACATCAATTATCATTCTAAGTTGAAAGAGTAATTTGTTTGTTTGTTTAACATCTAAGTATCTATGTTATAAGATTAAAACTTGAGATTAATAGGGCGTGAAACTTGTTAGGATTAGAGTTCCTTAATCAAGCGTCACACGTAACCTAAAGATCATGCATGGATTCTAGCTTTTCTTTGATATTACCACGTATCCCTCGTCAATATTATTCGTGTCCAAATAATATTGTGACTTCAATTTTATCGTTTAATCGTCGATGTCTCGCACTGTTAAACGATCCAAGAGTCGTTCCTATCATTCAATCGATGATTTCTCAATCTATTAAATGATAGGAAAGCATTAAGTTTGGATACAAGTAGTGGTTATCAAAACATCAATTCCATGTCTAGAATTCATGTTGTGATAGATGATTATTCTAAACCTAGATTCAAAAGTATTTTTCAATCACAATTAAATCAAACATGAACAATAAAGTGCAAGAATAATCTCAATATCAAATCAAATGCTAGAACCATACATTTATAGATCAATTGATTACATGATTAGCTTAGATCAAGTACCTCTAATCCCAACAATGGAGATTTAGCTACTCATTGTCATGGAAGCCTTGCAAGAATGAATTGAAATGGAAAGATTCATTACAACTTTGTGATTTCTCACCAAATGAGGAAGAATCCAACTTCTATCACTCTTACTCTATGAAGACCAAGCCCTATCTCTCTAAGTATCTTTTTGTATTTCTTTGCAATAAAAACTAACTTCCCACTAAGAAATGATCAAGGGCTATTTATAAGCTTTCTCATTTGCATCAACTCGCCTTGCGAGTTCCTCTGCTCGCCATGGCGAGTAGAGGTTTCTTCCCCAGTGGGTTTGTTCCACGTCATCAATGGGGAGTTTAGCCGCCCTTGCTCGCCTCCCAAGTAACTGCACTCACCATGGCGAGTAAACCCATGCTCCTGCCTATGCTTTCCTTTGATGACTCGCCACTGCGAGTTGGGGGCGAGCTGAGGGCGAGTAAATGTGCCTCTCTGCCTATTTCTTTCTGATGCTGCTCGCCACTGCGAGTTGGGTGCGAGCAACTGTGCCTCTCTGCCTATTTTTGGCCTTGTTGTGTTTGTTTCTTGTTTTCCTTCTTTGCTCAGTGCCTTGAGTAACTTTCCTGCAAAATTAGGTAAAGTAAGATAGATAAAGCGAAAAAGGACCATAATCAATCATCTCTCGGCTTTTTCCTTAATAACTTGCAAAACAAGTAACAAAAGTGCCCTAAATCTTCATTTGAATTACTACTTTCTGGCACTTATCATCCACCGTAAAACAACCCAATGATGAAGACAAATACGCAAAAATGAGAAGAATAGAGGTACTAGAACAGATTTGATCAAGATTTGAACACGCCATTGAAACTGTAAGGTTGCCAAACGTCAACCGTTGAATCAAAACAGGCGGCCTAGTATACCACGCCAGTAAACACAATTGTGACGCCTGGAATTCGAACCACTTTGCCCTGTCCCAAGACTACATATATTATACCTAACCACTTCGCTTTGTTCCAAAATTCATGATTGGGGATCTATGGATCGCAATTTAATATTAAGGGCCTATCATTCCTTCATAAAGGCCAAAGAGCCTAGGGCGTGCCCCCTGACTCACGCCGCATCAAATAGCTTCTAGAAGCATCCGAAAACATTCTACAAATGGAAAGGTGTGACTTGGGTTCTAAGTTACTTAGGGCCTAAGTCACGAGAATACAAGCCCAAGAAAGACCATAAATAACCCACTTGGGTTGCCCTGGTGGTATTGGCTTGGGACATAGGAGTGTGCTCCTCCTCGAGGTCTCATGTTCGATTCTCCCAGGTGTCAATTTAGGTGGGCTAATTTAACTTTTAAAAAAAGAAGACTATAAATACCCACCTCATGATCATTCTCAAGACATGACCTAAAAATTATTAAACTATAGTTTTTAGATATTGTACTCACTACAAGTACATCATATTATTATCTTTTTAAATAAATTTATCTTATTAATAATAATAACGGTTAAATATGTTTTTATTCCCTACAAAATTATAAACTTTCAAGTTTGGCCCCTAATTTTTTTTATTCACTTTTAGTGTCTATTTGTATTTTTATTATGACTATTTTGGAGAACTAAAAGAATCCATTTTTCGTTTAAAAAAGTTTTCAAAATAGGGACTTAACCACCAACATCATATTAAGGGCTCATCGTCCTCTCGTAAGGGCCAAATAACCCTAGGGCGCACCCTTCCCCCTAGGGACCTCGACGCCACCTTAAAAAGTCTTCTAAAAGCCTCTAGAGCGCACCAGGACCTAAGTCACAAAAATACAAGTTCAAGAAAGTTGTAAATATCCGGATCATTCATGACCAAAATATATATTAAACCCTAGTTTTATAGATTGTACTCACTGCACATCACCTTAGGGCTTTTGTAAAACTGAGTTGGGCCTTAAGATAAAAAAAAGAGAAATGATATTTGTACAACCATTTTAGTACAACTTTCTCTTTCATACTCACATTATGTTTTTACTTTTTTTTCCTCTCTCCATTCTTTTTGACCAATAAGAAGAGAGAACAACAAAGTTGTCTCAAAGGTTGTACCAAAATAGTTGTTAAAATATCACTACTCTAAAAAATAAAACCCCTCAATTCAGCTCCTCAATTCATGATGGTCGACCGCCATCCTCCTTATGCCATCGTCACTATGAACAAACCGAGATGAATCATTCGTTGCTTCTCTTAACGCCATAACACCAAGGAATAACGGTTTTATTTTTCAAATCTCTTTTGTATCTTTCGGCTTGCTTTATTTTAAATTTTGATTGACGAGACGTAGCTGATTGTTAAAAAATTGGATTCTCTTCATCATCGCTGTTTCAAGTTTTGATTGGCTTCTCTCAAGTCCACAACACTTTTATATTTCTTGACTTTTTGTTTGTTAATAAAGTCAATTAATTAAAAAAATTTGGTTCCTATATTAATATCATGTTTTTTTTTTTGGTTCAATATATCATGTTCTTTTATTTTAAAAGAAAGTGGAATTGTTTTCTTAAATAGGTGCAGGAAGATTTAAAATGAACCTGTTCAATTTTAAATAGATATCTCTCTGTGTTATTATTTTAGTGCATACAAGCACAGGGCAGCACTTCGGTGCCTTTTAGGCGCCAAAGGAACAGAGCATTCAGCTTAAAAAACACCAAAACATGCCATGTCTTTCTTTCCTTCCTCTTCCTCACATATCTTCAACCCGCCGTCCTCCACCTTTCTTCACTTTGATTGCTTCGCCTCCGACACCAAACAAGGCTTCCGCATCAATTTCGGCGACCCCTTCGACGAAATTTTCTGCTGCAATTTTGGATCAATGTATCTCCTCTTGGAGTTTTATCCATCAATAAAATCATTTTGTTGAATCTACTAAAAATATACAAATTATAATATAACAACCAAAACACCAAAATTGGTTATGTAATACAACCATCAATTTACTGAAAACCGCTGCAAATAGAACAACTCAATATACAAACAGAACAGTTCAACAATATACAACAACATTGACAAACATCAGCAAGAACAAGACTTAAAATTAACAGAGCAACAGCATTAGCAAACTTGCATAATTTCTTTGTTTGATTCTCAATTAAAAAAACAGAGTATGACCATATCCATTAGATAAAGAAAAAAAAGGATAAAGAAAAAAAAACCCTAAGAATGACATTAGGGAGGCGACAGCGCAACAGAGGTGGTAATTGGCGGCGGACGGTGGAGCAAACTGGTGGTGGTGAGTGGATTAGGATTGAAGTGGAAAGGAAGAAACTGGTGGTGTTGTTGTTAAGCGTCTCTCTTCAGTTCTATAGCCCATTTTTATTTTTTTATTTTTTAAATTGGCAATAACACGTGGCAGATTTTGATTGGCACAAAGGCATGTGCCTTTGGCGCCTAAAAGGCACCGATGTGCTTCCCTACAAGCACATATGATATTTTAGAGGTGTGAGTGTTAGCATTTGAAATATCTAGACCGTGACATTTTAAGTGAAAAAATCAATTTGTGTTAAGCGAACATAAAGTCAATTTTAGTGGATATCATGTTTGCCCTCAAAACTCGACGCCTTAAATTTTAAACGATTAGTTTTTTTTTTTTTGCAAACAAAATGATATTCATTCATTCAAATTGATAGATTACACAGATAGAAACATCGCTAAAAACGTAAATGGTGAAACTGCGAACAAACTCACAACACACTCAAATTGATAGCATACGACAACAAAATGCCTACAAATAATATGATGAAACCTAAGTCACCGAAATACTCATGCTTCCGGATCTGCAACGTTGCTGCCGAAATCATTGATTGAATTTGTAAATGACTGATGTCGATCTTTCAATAGGAACTAAACGAACACCGCGACAAGACGCGAAATCAAATGCCGCACAAGACGACGAACAACACAACGTTGCACTTAGACGTCGAAATCACAAAAATAAAATAAAAGGAAACACTTGGTATATGTGAAAACCACTTATTTAGATTGAAAGAAAAGGAGAAGAAAGATGTAGAGGGGGTGATTCTAGGTCAAAAAATGACCTAAAACCACCCCCTCGATGAATGAAGAAGAAAGAAAGTTTAGAGAGAAGTTGAAGTTTCTCTCACTAAAAAACTGACCGACTCAAAGACATGTTACCATCGATTGGTTAATTAGCCCGCTTTTAAAAGAACAAAATCTGCACATATAATTTTGTAATACCATTGTTTTGTTGGATCTTAATTATGCTGCTGGATCGGTTTGGCTGACTCTCCCGGACCATATTTATCGATATGATATTGCTATTTCAATCAATCATTGGTATAGATTAAAATGCCTCTTCTAAACAAGTCCTTTATATTATGCTTTTTGTAAAATCCAATGTTATCACATGTTACAAAGGATTCTGCACATTCCTTCAAAAAACCAAAGGATTCTGCACATAGTAAGTTTAAGTCCTTTATACTTTGAAAAAATGGAATCCGAACATCCCTATGTGTCGTGAATCCAGGGTCGGAATCTTCTTCGAATTTATAGCATTTATAATATTACTCTTTCCCTCGATGTTCAGCTAATTTCTAACAACTTGAGGGTTCAAAAAATATATCAATTTTTAAGATAGAGGAACTTGGGACAGCAACAGGAATACAGGGAACATCCCGCAGGAGAAACGACATCGTATAAAGAAAAGAGCAATGCTATATAGCAAGAAAGATTTTATCAAGAAATAGTTCCGAAATTAATGTTAGCCAATAATCTCTGCCTGGCTGGAAATCATGGAGTGGTGGGTCTTATTATGTACTTTTTTTTATGAAACTGTTATCAAATAAGACAGAAATCTAAAGGATATTAGTTTGCCACATTTTCTGGAAATCTTCGTGATGCAAATATTCGCTTGAACAAGCATTTCAGTAAAGAAAATTATCCAGGGCAACGTTTTATCGCCCCTCCATCCTCTACGCAAAAAAGAAAAGAAAAGAAGCTCTTTTCCATCTTGTCCGGTTTGTATAGTTGTTTGTTCTTAATATATGTTTTTTGTGTTCGATCATTGGAGCAAGCATGGATTGAAAAAGACTAATTAATTTTAAGAACCGTTGTTATTATATTATGTGATCTCTCACTTTTCGAAACATGGATCATATACTCTACTTCTCTAAATTTTCATGTATAGACTTCAACAAAAACGGTGTAAGGTTTGATGAGCAGTTGACAATTGTTTATACTCTACTTCTCACCCGCATCAACATCAGATAAGAACACTATTTATGTGCTCAACAACTGTTTAATTAGTTGTTCCAGGTAAGTACCACTAATTATTATTATGATCGCTCCATTACATTCTAATAGTGTTGTTACATATGGAACCCTTTCCCACGCCCTCATTGATTAAATCTCTTGTATATATTATATATTCCGATGTTTGTAAACTTAGGTCAGACGCAAAAACTGAAAAATGCTATTGTGTAGGCTGAAGCTATCACTTGTTAGTTCTCACAGTAAATTAAATTAATTAGTTAATAACAACACTGACACCAACCAATAAGAAATTATAGGAAGGTAGAGCGGACTAAGTCAAATTCATTCAACACATACCAGTTTACGGAATTCCTGGTGTTTTTATTTTTTTGGAAGAGGCTAAAATGGAATATATTACCAAAACAAAGTGTCCTTTCTAACACAAGGTGTACGAAGGATAGAACAACAAGTAGGAATAATATTTACAAAGGATAGAACCGAATTCCTGGTGTTGATAAGCTTTTACTTCTAATTTTATAAAAAATGGTTTTAGTATGATTGTTTTACTATCCTACTAACTAGCAATCAAGAATATAAGGTAGAATTAGCTTACTAAAACTTGACTTCTCGGTAAGCTTGTAGTAATTCCCTTCACTACTTAAGTATCTTTCGTTTGACAAACTACTAGCTCTCAACAAAATTATCTGATGAGTTTATTTCCTCCCGTAAGAGCATATGCTAGTATCACAACTAGCCATCCATTCCACGATGATTATATCAAACTTCTTATTTAAGATTTAAGTGATATCATTTGTTTTGGAATTATTTTTGGTGCATATACATATATATGCGGACAATGAGGTTTGAGCGACTCAGTCAAAACAACTTATTTCTCGCTGGTCCGTAATTCTAGCAACATTATTTTGCATTTATTCTGATGGACGAATGAGTAGGATGAGCAGCAGGAAATAAGACAATGGGTGTGTTAGTTCCAACCTAATAGGGGAAAAAAAATAATTCAACAGAAAATTGAGTTACGATTTAATAACTGAAAAGAGAAGAGTATAATTGAATAAAAGGTTTGATTCCAATCTAACAGGAGAAGTAGAATTGAATAAAATATTTATTCCCAATTTAGTAGGAGATTGAAGACGAATAGGAAGAAGAGTAGAAAACATGGATGAGTTAATAGAAGCAGCACAAAGAGTAGTTAGTTTCCATTGAAGATGATTAAATACGATTAAAACTCCTTTATTTATACTAGTTACTAAAGTTTGGAAAGTATTATTATGTTTAGATAAATCAGGGATACGAAGCAAACAAGCTCGTCAAGGGCAAGAATAAGAAAGAACTCAGCAAACAACACGCCAAAATCAGAATGTGGAAAAAAATACATATGGAAGCAACTGTCGTGCCATCAAGAACATAAAGATGAAACACAGAGTTATCCTAATCTTTTTCGATCTTTGAGATTTGTTTTGCAGGTTTTTAACGAGGCACCATAATTTCTAAAATATTTACAGATTGTAGAAAGAAATCAGAGTCACCTTCCAAGAAAATTAAATAATAACCAACATAAGTCTTCCCTCAGGGTGGGAAGTCGTTAGCGTAAGACTTCCCCTTAAGAAGGGAAACAACTCGCCTAAAGTCTCCCCTAAGATGGGGGTGGCTAACGTAAGTCTTCACTCAGAGTGGGTAGCCGTTAGCGTAACCCTAGGAGGGGGGTGGTGGTGGTTAACGTAAGTCTTCCCTCAGAGTGGGAAGCCGTCAGCGTAAGACTTCCCCCTGAAAAGGGAAGCAGCTCACCTAAAACCTCCCCTAAGAGAGGGGTCGCTAACGAAAGTCTTCCCTCAGAGTGGGAAGTCGTTAGTGTAAGACTTCCCCCTAAAAAGGGAAGCAGCCATCCTAAAGTTCCATCTAAGAAGGGATGCGGCCAATGTAAGTCTTCCCTCAGAGTGGGAAGTAGAACATTTAGTAAGTCTTCCCTCAGAGTGGGACGTAGAACATTCAATAAGTCTTCCCTTAGAGTGTGAAGTAGAAATAAATCTCCCCTCAGAGTGGGAAGCAAAGGATTCAGTAAGTCTTCCCTTGGAGTGGGAAACTGAACAATCAAATAAGTCTTCCCTCAGAGTGGGAAGTCTCCCCCTCGTTAAATACGAGGGCACTGTAAAAATTGAAAAAAGCAAAGATCATCTAGGAAGCAGAAGCCATCGATAAAAAACGAAAAAATATCCTAAAAATGGATCAAAATGGGCAAAATCATAGAGCTCGCCCAAAATCAAACCACATCGCCTTGTTTCAATACTCGTGCTTGGGGTGTTGTGGACCGTTAATCTACTCCCTTAAACCACTTCGCTCTGTTCCAAGACTCATGCTTGGGGGGATGTGGACCGTCAATATCATATTAAGGGCTCAACGTCCTCTCGTAAAGGCCAAATAACCGTAAGGCGCACCCTTCCCCCTAGGGACCTCGACACCGCCTTAAAAAGATTTCTAGAAGCCTTTAGAGCGCACCAGAACGTAAAAGGCGTGAACTTGGGTCCTAAGTTACTTAGGGATTAAGTCACGGAAATAGAAGCCCAAGAAAAGCTATAAATACCCACCTTGAGATCATTTTTGATGCAAGACCAAAATAAATACTACACCCTAGTTTTATAGATTGTACTCACTACAAGTACGACATGAACTATTCTTACAAACTAAAATACAATGTAGGACTAAAATTACCATTAAAATTTTATATGGATTAAACTTGAAAACTGATGTTTTTGCAGGGATAAGTAAAAACATATTGAACCCTAATAATGTTACTATATATAAAAAAGTAGAGTGTTGTGGACTGACTTTTCTCCTTACTTTTCTCCTTTCTATTATACTCTTAAGCAAATTTGACCATAAGAATGCTATTTTGTTAGTGTCCTTCAAAAAGATAAAAATTTATATTATATTTGTTATATTTTTTTGAAAGATATTATTTTTGTTACATTGTTGATAGCATTGAAAAATATAAACATAGTTTTTTTTTTTTGTGGTGGCTGGAGTTTGAACCCCGGACCTTGCATATATTATGCATGGTCCATATCAACTGAGGTAAGCTCACAAAGACAACATAGTTTGTTACAATATAAAAGTGCAAAATATCTATTATCTATACCTATAATTCTAATAAAAATAAAATTAATTTTTATCAAAATTCCATAAAATCAAATTAATTTCAATCAAACTTTCATAAAAATTATTGTTCGTAATTTATACGCATTAACGTGATAAAGAGAGCGGAAAGACAAGCACACGGGTGTCCGTGTTAATGCTAGTAATATTATTATTATTATTATTATTATTATTATTATTATAATTAAATGATTTATAAATATCAATAAAGACGGTCAACATCCAGGTCAACGAAGAACTCCGACAAACCCTGACAGCACACGACGACACATGGTGGTTTTTTTGATGAGTCATAGTGGATCTTCAACGTTGACTACCACCACCTCACCACCATCTTTTATATTTTTACTCCAATATTTTTTTTTGACAAAATATTTTTACTCCAATTAAAACTACATAATTATTGGGCCTTAGGCCCTCTTTTGTACCAAAAAAAAAACTACATAATTATTACATTAAATATTATGTTTTATTTTTGTTTGCATAAAAAATTCATTTTTTTAATACACTATTAAATGATCATTGACTATTGATGACTTACTTGTGTCGAGAAATTAGTCTTTGCAATTGAACAGAGATGATACCCCGATTCACAGAAAAATAATGACCATTGACCACAATATTTACCCACATTAAATATTCATTTTTCTTTTAAATTTATTTTAAATTTTTAAGATGTTATTAATATATTTAAATATTAAATTAATTAAATATGCAGTTTTTCTTTTTATGTTTTTTATTTATCAATTTAATTAATATCTTGTCAAAAAAATTAAATATTAATTTTACAAATAAAGTAGTTAGACTTTATCCAATGGATTTATATTTTGATGTTAGTTGATCCATTTGATTAAAAAATATAAATGGTTGAATTGTGATCCATTCATATTATGAAATGGATGGATTTATTCCAATCCACTAACTTGTTGGTTGAATAATTTGGATGGATTAATAAGTGGATCAGATGGATAATAGATCAAATTGCCATCCTAATTTTTAGGAATTTGCTAAATTAAAAATGTCATGTCACATGGCATGAGAAGGTGAATGTGATGGTCTAATCACACAATTCAATCACCCATACTAATTAGATAGCTCAAGAGTAAGACAAATAAATATACATTGATTTGTACAACTTTAAAATAATCATTACAATGTAATCAAAAGGGAACTAATACTCCTTTTGACAATTACAATTTCTGCAAATTAAACATAAGCTAACACAAAAAACATCAAAGAATTAAGAATCTAAAGAGGCCATAGTCTTTGTCTAACCATCATGTTATTGTGTTTCCTCCTCCTTGTAACTTTAGGCCACCTCTACTGAATGAGTGAAGACAAGCAACACTAAACATCAAAAGTACATACATGCATGTACTTTTTGTGATACACTTGCATGTACTTTTTGTGATGAGTGAAAGTTTTAAGACTAAACCCCTTTAAATGTATAGTTCGATCAACTACCCTAAAAATCAACGGTACTAAAACCCTTCAATTTTGAAAAAGAAAAACAAGACATTCAATTTAAGCAAGCACCCAAGAAGGAGTAGAGATTCTCTCCCTAAGAAGAAGCTCCCTTTCTTTAACCAAAAAAATCTTCTTCACTTAGTCACAATAAAACTTTTTTTCATTATTTTTTTGGTTACAAAAACTATTTTTTCATTTGAGCAAATTTAAAAGCAACGATTCAAATATGGCTTTTTGTTGCATTTTGAAATTAAAGTGCTTGCATTAATAAACAAGCTTACAAAATTTATGATAATTAAATATATTTTCATAAAAACCTTTAGAAAAATATATTTTAATGTCTTCCTAAAATTAATCAAACCTTTAGAAAGGGGTCATAATTTATGAAAAACACACGAGGCAATTGCTTACACCTATCATATCTGAATTCTGACTAAAATAATTTTTGACCATACTTACCTCCAAATCGAATTTCAGATTATGGGGGGTCATTCTTCTAAAAATTGGAAGGTTGAACAAAATATCTTATCAGTTTACTTGAGGCACTCACAAACCATATAATGTCAAATAAATTTATATCCATAACCACCTGAATACTCTAGGTGAAATTAAACAAATCCAATTCCAACTCACCACCAATAAATAAATCCAATTCTTCAATGGAAGAACCAAACCTACCCAAAAAAAGGAATGCAAAAATTCATGTAAATGAAAATATATACAACAGTTCATAAATCCATCTCAACTAAATCCTTCTTGGCTTCTTGCAGCACAAGCAACCAAGAAAAATCAATCTAGCAAGAAACAGTTGCTTCAGTATCTTCAACTTGAGAGTGAAATACGAAGCTGGGAAATGTAGTTGTGATTTCTCTGCAAATAAAACAATTTGTAAGATGTTAGATTCTAGAGCTATCTAATCAACGTTGAACTAAACATGTTTCCAATTCATTGAGCTACAAAATATAGATATATTCAAGATGCTAACTAGGACAAAATCAAAGTCATTGATTAGGTTTGTATATTAACTACATAATCCAATATGCCATCTCTACATTATATTATCTAATCATTTGATACATGACCAAGGAACTTTTTTTTTTCTCTTTTCTATTTTATCCTTGAATTTAGCATTAACTTTTAAGTTATACTAAGTTGGTAGTTTTTGGTGTAGATTGTGTATCTTCTACGTGCATCTACATAGACTAATCTCTCGAGCTGGGTAAGACCACAATTAGTGGCCAGACTCTTCTTCAAGAGTTTTAATTCTTCTGCATTCTCAAAGTTGAATTTGAACCCAAGACCTATAAGCTGGAAGAGACTCAAATGGTCTCAGTCAATATTCTTGGGCGAGTTCGTGGTATTTTTAACAAATAGAAAGGCATATACATAAGGGCAAGCAGCTAAGAGAATGAAAGAAAAATAGAATGTTCTCATCAATTGTTTAGGTAGGTTGGAGGGTTAAGATTGATAACATACATGGTTGAAATATTAGTTATTAAGTTGAGACACAATTCTTATATAAATAGCCATTAAAATCTATTAACAAATTTAGATTTGTTTAAGAATCTGAAACATTTAAACTAATAAAAAGATGCACACATTCTGATATATACTAGCAAGACTTGCAAAATTGAAATGGTGTTAATAGCGACCAGAAGAAACTCACGTGAGATACATAAGAGACATATTTTTCAGAAGAGATGGATGCCGCAGTGCAAGGTTGTAGAATTCTTCTTTGTCAATCTTCCAATCATGATTTCTGTCCGCATCCTCAAATGTCTGAAACATCATAGAAAGATTATGATAGTACAATGATTTTGGTTTTGTCAAAATCTTGAAGTCAACCTATACATAATTTGCATGTTTGTTAATGTTTCTTTTCTTTCTAAAGATTAACAAGAGTGAAAAGGAAAATAAATGGTGTAGTGTAGATTAACTTAACATAAAAAGAAAGATACATAACATATTAATTTCTCAATCTACCTAAACTTGTGAACATAATAAGATTTGACATGCATATAATGCTATCAGATGAATAAATTACCTTGTCAATGATGCGATTGATCACTTGATCTGGAAGTTTCATGCCAGATTCAGATAGGGAAGCTACCACCATTTCTTTCAACTATACACAAAATTAGAAATTATAAGTGCATATCAGAAACATACCAAAACATGAAGCATGTTGGTGTAGATAAACTCCATAGAAACAAAGATAGAATTACAAAAACTTGATTAATGCATTGATTGCTAGTTAGTGTTGAAGGTGAATGGTTGAAAACTCCATTCATTCAACACCATATAAAACTAAATTAAATTACCTGTTCTCTGTCAATGTATCCTTGCTGGTTGAGATCATACAGTCTGAATAAAACTGTAATAAGGGAAAGTTAGGAACCCACAACAAGCAATATGGATTCGGATTTGAATTCCACACAGTTAATGTGTGACGGAATCACACTGTTATTGATCTCAGCTATCAGATCTCAAAACAACGGTAAAGATTATTTAGAAATAATTTAGTGAAATTGTAATGTGAACCGACTGATCTCAAGTCAATGGCCGAGATCAATTAACACGTGTAGCGGCATGCTTTTCTAACTGCATGGAATTCATGTCCAAAATGCCTTTCCTTTCTAATAAAAAAATTGTTGACTAGAAGATGTTTAAAGTCTGAATAAATATTTGTCACACTTACATTCAATCTTATCATCCATTGGTGCAATTGGATGGAAAATAGACATAGCAGATGCAAACTCTTTGAAATTGAGTACTCCATGGGAATTTGTGTCAAACATGTCAAAAACCTACATAATTTGAAAAGAATAAAATTATGAAAAGGACAAGCACATTTTTACCAATGTTCATATCATATATATGTATATAGCAGGTAATATTTTTTTCCTTTTTACTTGGGAAGAAAGGTAAAACGTTGCAAACAAAATCACAAGTGAAAGCTTTTACATACCCTCTCTGCAGACAAACTTCGTTTACTGCTTGTCTTGAATAAGGCCAACTGAAAATCTTCCTGTCATATATAAGGGCACTTATGATTATACTTATGACGTAGGAGGAACACCATTACTCCAAAACGTCGAGCAGAAAAAAATCATAAAAAAGGTTTGAATATATTTTTTCTTCTATGTAATATATAAAACATTATGATTTTAGTCTCTAAACTTTGATTAAAGTCTATATGGTTCACATATTATAAGAACTAATTTCAACAAGGACCAGACATAAAAAAATGGTATGTTTAAGACCATCAAAATCAAGCAAATTTTTTTACATAGAAGAAAAGTGAAAAATTTGTTTACAACCATCAGAATCAAAACAACGTAGCACAATATGAGATTACTAACCTTAGTGATCAGTCCGTCGTCAACAACTGCACTGCTGATCTGCTTAAATAGTTCGTACAAAGCTTCAACCTCGCTTACTGTAACTGCATTGATGCTAAAACAAGTTAATCATATTCAAGCCTTAACAAGAATCTTAGCAAGTGAAAATGGTATAATGATAGTATGAATCTATGATACAAACTCATTTCTACCTAAGAGTTTCCTAGAATTCTATTGCACCACATAAAAATCAAAACAGAAAAACAAGCAATTTGATTCAAAGCAGAACACAGACAGAAGCAAAATAGTCATAGTAATTGGAGCAAATTCAATACATGCTAATGGACTATCGGATTGTCTATTTTCCAGTGAAGTTAAATAACAGCACTATAGCATAGCGGAATTTGAACAAGTCACTACTGTTCTGCGATAGGCTATTAAGTACAAAAAGTTTTCAACTAGGGGTGCTGTAAAACTATTTCGTAGCAAAACTTGAATGAACGTTAATTTCCGCGATGTGCGGTTGACAGCACTGATATTTGGATCCATAAAAAATTGCTAATATCATAAATAGGTAATCAGTATTGCAATGATCATAACATACAAACTGTTTCGTTCGAAATTTCTTCTGCATTATTTAAACCACCATGCGGAGGCGGCTGCTCTGGGCTTGACAATTCGGTATTACACCAATTTACCACAGCAAGACACAATTGTTTCAATCCGGTTAAGCAACGCAACATCTTGTTCTCCAACAGATATCAACAAACTCCATAACTGAAACTCCAAAACACCAAGAGAAAAAACTAGTTATGCTAATTAAATGTGCAAGTATAAAGAAAAGAAAAATTCCAATTTACTGAAATACAAGGGATACTGCAACACATATACAAAACATAGATTATAACATCTACATGACTTAATACAATCAATATGACATAAACACTAGGTTAAACAGTTCAAATCGGAACAAAATTGTGATCGAACTGTTCAAATAATCAAACAGTAAACAATGTCGGTTCACAGTTCAACCGGTTAAACCATCCTATTCTCCTTCTAACACTGATGAACATAAATCTTGAAGTTGTTGTGACATCCCTAATTAAGATGTTAATCAACAATACACATGAAAATGAGGGCAAGTCAATCATGGAACAAGAACTAGACATGTTTGGAATTCCATTCAGCTTACATAAGGTAAACACCATTAACTAATTTAACAATAAGAATTTATACAAATTCCAAATTGAGATAACGTTATTAAATAGTATATAGTTTTGGTGGATGCTTACCTTTAAATAGAAAAACACAAGAAAATTGTAAAGAAAAAAAAGGAAATGAAAGACACAAGAAATAGATTAAATTGCATTCCACATTTGCTAGTTTTAATTTCTTGTTATGATTTCCGGAATGAAGAAAATAGAGTTTCTTTCTATCTTTATACTAACTAGTAGATACTGTGCTACAAATGTGGGTGCTTGAATTTAAATAGATACTGATTTCTTGATTCAAATAGATACTACTAAATCATAAACTAGGTAGATTCATATCAATATCAACTTATAATGGATACTGTTATTTATAGGAAATTTTAATAAAAATGGTAAAAGTCTTGTTAGTGATTAATCTCTGTTGGATAACCTAGAAGGGACATAAGATGGTACTCCTCTCCCAACTGAATTTTTCGATACACTAGATCTGAGATCGAACTCATGACCACATGTTTAAAGGGTTCAAATCTCATGCCACTTCGACCAATTCATTGCTCGTAAATTTAATTTCTATTTGTAACATAAATAATCACAACATGTTAACAAGACACAAACTTAATGGCTATATCAATTAGGGTCATCCCAATAAAACCTATACACAACCCACTAGTCTTATCACCTTTGTTTTGATACTTAAAGAAACGGTCCACAATAAACCATCTCATAATTTGTTCTCACTAATTTTATAACATTATCTCTGGTTTGATATCTTAGCGAAAATTGTTAATATAAAAACGTGTCTCATTCCTTAAAAAAAATTGTCTCATATTTGTTAACACTACTAGAGTAGTTCGTTTTTCTTGGAGAAGTACCATAGTACTTTTTTTTTTTTTTGACAAAAACAAAAACGATATTCTTTCATTCAAACGATAAATTACATAAGTACCATAGTACTTGAATACTTATGTAACGGAATACGTTTATGAAAATTCTAGTGAGGACACTCCCTTGATGTTATCAATGTAGATCTGACGACAATGCTATTAAAAAATTATATATAATTAGGGATGATAAATCAAATTATACAGGTGTAATCAAAGTCGATAGATCTACACTAATAATATCAAGGACATTTGCCCTCATTAAAATTCATCAACTTATTTTGTAGATCTGTCGACATTGATTATTGAGTGCTATTACTTTAAAATAATCAGATATGCTTGAATAGATTTCGAAGAAAAACATAAATTAAAGGTAAACAGATTAATTATTCAAGAAAAAAATTAATTAAAAATCATATAATAATCAGAGCTTCAAAAGCACATCACTAAACTCAGGCAGCCAAACACAACACCACCAAAAAAATGTTATTTTTACATCTCATTGCAAAAATCAAGGCATCAACATTGTGACACTAGCCATGACCTTGAATTGAACCCCAATGCATTCAAATAGCACTTTTTTTTTAATCTTGTAGCAAAAAAAAAAAAATGGTAAGACCCTGCAATATTAGTCTGATTTGTATTATTTGATTATGAATTAATCACATCAAAGGAGCAAGGGCTGGTAAACTTTGATTTGTTACATCTTTGATTGAACAGACAAAGTTGGGCAATTTACAACTAAATAAACATTTGCAAATAATTTACATGAAAGCAGTGTATAAAGGAATTATTGAAGTGGAGAGGAGTGAGATTTACCATTCAGAAAAAGCAGAGAAATGAGAAGCTGGAGTGGCCATGTTTTTCTATAGGTAATTGAGCATGTAATGAAACAAATGAAGAAAAAATTTGGTTTATATATTCATATATAAAATATATTACTTTTTTGTTTGACTAAAAAATATATTACTTAAATTATATATACTTTTACTTGGAGAAAATGGGGATTTTTGTTTAATATACTTTTTAGCAATTGACTAATTGAAAAATAAAATATCACTAAAAAGCAAAAAAATAATAAATTAAATGATATAAATGTATTTAAAAAATGAGCGAGGTAAAATAACGGATAGAAGGAAAAAGATGGGATAATATATTTTTATTTTTATTTTCTGGCAAACAAGATAACATTGTGAATAATTGACTTTTTGACACCAAAAATTTCCACAAATCATTTACTCCCTCTCCCCCTGTCCCATAATAAGTGACTCTTTTGTTAAAAAATATTGAACCAAAATAACTGATTCATTTCACTTTTCAATGCAATATTAATTACCTTTTTATATTTATAATTCTAATTAATATTACTTTCATCACTCCTAATTTAATATATTCCATTTGCGTTTATGATAATAGTAAATGCACCAATACTTGACAAGAACACTTAAAATCATTTTTATCTCTCTTTCACTTATATATTTTTCTTAATAAATGTGAAATGATCAAAAAACTCACTTAATTTAGGACGAAGGGAGTATCTCATTAATCTAATATTATATAAAGAAATCATTGTGAATAATTGAGATCCCAACAATGTTGACGCCGTCCTAAAAAAAAATTATTGACACCAATCTTTCAAAATAAAAAACACTAGGTTGACACCAAAAAAATCCACAAATCATTTATCTCATTGATCTAATACTCTCTATGGTCTTTATTATAAGAAACGATTGAGTTTTTTAGTTCATTGTATAAATAATGTATCTAGTCTATATTTACAATAAGATACATTAATTATTTTATGAACCTACAAAGTCAAAATAAGGACCAAAGGAGGGTATCTCTTATATTTGGAATCCAAGAGGTATCTCTTAAGTTCATTTCAGTATTGGCATGATAAACAAAACTATTAAGCACAAGAGTTATAGAATAAAAATAGGTATCAAATTCATAAACTAGAACTCATAAATTACATGGATTAAATAGATTTAAAGAGGTTCATCTACAATCCCAATCTAAAGGGAACTAAGTACTCATGCAATTTGTATGATCCAGATGGTGTGAATGAAAGCAGAAAGAATAAAGTCATGGACCTTATTACTCCAAGAGAGATTGCAACATCTGAGAACTTAGCGAGGGATCAAAATTTGAAAAATGCTATTCCCACGTTAAAGGATTCTAGGAAACACCACGAAAATACCAAAATAACTTCATCGGTAGTTAACTGCCGATGAAAATTAGGGTTAAATTTGTCATTTCATGATGTTTCTTACCTTTGTGCAAAGTGTAAACAACAATTTTCTCTAAATTTACACAGAAAAGGCCCATAAATGTATTTTCCATGTAGCAAAGGCTGGGGAAACAAGTAGGAATCAAGATTCTATCAACTTCTTCATCATCAATTCATGTGTGATTTCCTAATCTTGTTTCCATGTCTCTTTTAATTATGAGTAGCTAGATTTCTTTGATTAGGTCAAGTAGATGAACTTCTTCCTAGATATTTGATCTGTGTAATCCGTTGAGTACTTCCATATGCAATTGAATTCTTAGTATTATACAGTCAATCTTTGTTCTTAATGTTTTTTTTATTGATTTACGAATGTTTATGAATCAATGTAGGTTTCAAATGATTATTGACCCTAACTTTTGATACCCGACTAAGATTAATTGTTCGAATGGTAATAGTTTTAGAAATATCATATTATCGTATTTGTGACAAAGGATTTAACGTTCTAAGTAAAACCACATCCTTACGGGTAACACAACACATCCCACCTAATATGTGAGGCGTCCCAAGCGAACATAAAAACCTATAATTTTCATCCCACATCCATACACGAGGCGTTTAGTGTTAAACGCCATCATGAGATATTTTTTTAATCTATTTAAGTTCATCTTCAGTAAATTTCAAGGGTTATGAATTTATAAATAGAGAAGGAGAGACTTCAATTTGAAGGCTAATAGTGGCAATTTTATGCCTTGGAAACCACATTGAAGATTCATACTATCCTATTTTGAATTTATAATTTCCTAAAATATATTGTAATGTCTGTTACTGCCATGAGTACTTAGTTTCCTTTAGATTGGGATTGTAGATGAAACTCTTTAAATCTATTTAATCCATGTAATTTATGAGTTCTAGTTTATGAATTTGATACCTATTTTTATTCTATAACTCTTGTGCTTAATAGTTTTGTTTAGGCCAAATATCTCCCTAGGTCCTTTAAGTTTTACGTTTGTTTCAGATAGGTCTTTTAAGTTTCTAAGGTTTCAGATAGATCCTTTAAGTTTCGAGTTTGTTTCGGATAGGTCCTTTAAGTTTCTAAGGTTTCAGATAGATCCTTTAAGTTTCGAGTTTGTTTCAGATAGGTCCTTTCTATCAACCTCCGTTAAGCCAAAGTTGATATGTCCGTTAAGCGAAACTCGAAACTTAAAGGACCTATCTGAAACCTTAGAAACTTAAATGACATATCCGAAACAAACTCAAAACTTAAATGACCTATCTGAAACCTTGGAAACTTAAAGGACTTATCTGAAACAAACATGAAACTTAAAGGATCCAGGGAGGTATTTGGCCTTTTGTTTATCATGCCAATACTGAAATGAACTTAAGAGATACCCTCTTCGATTCCAAATATAAGAGTAATTTTGGTCAATAAAGTTTGATGTATTTAAACTAAACTTTGGACTAGCCACGTCAATTTTTGTTGGCTTAACATTTTCTTATTTTTAAGACCGAAGGTAGTAGTAGTTCACTACTAGCACTAGGTTTTCATAACTAGATCTAGAATTACTGTTAATTAGATAATTGTTTGGGTTAATAGGGTTTTACCCCCCGTAAATATGTCATTTATGGGTTTACATCCTTTAATTTTTTTTTATTTGCCCCCTGTAATTTTTTTTTCTTCAGAATATCCCCCTAATAGTCTATTCAAAAACGAAAATTTCTGATTTTTTTTTTTGGTTTTTGTATGGC
>Ga0228711_1001154_pt1 | contig 37701 bp, 25 predicted proteins | sample MedpolnodulmetaG_2_FD_177996 | JGI IMG/M metagenome (GOLD analysis project Ga0228711, IMG submission 177996) | Root nodule microbial communities from Medicago polymorpha collected in Santa Monica, California, United States - brown nodules | ecosystem: Host-associated > Plants > Roots > Nodule...
AATTTGTTTGAAGTGGAATTAAATCGATTAATGTTTGATTAAGAAAGTAAACTAAAAAGGAACGGATCGCTTGATCTTGAATCAAGGTTTACTAAGAAAATGTTTTTGTGATTTTTTGATTATGTGATTGTTTTTGTTGTTTTTAAAAATGATTAACAATTAAAACTAAAATTAAACTATCGGAGCAAGAAAATAAAAGGCGTCGGTACTTTGTGGCGATATTTGATCATCACAAAGTCCGTTAACCTGAGCTAAAAATAACGAGGTAAACACGCACACACACATGCATCTTCAAATATTACACAAAGCCTATTATACATTTTATGGTCTGCGCAATAAAGGAAATGACGAGAAAGTAAATATGCATGATTTATATTAAGCCTATATTTACGTTCCGTGTTGTAATCTACGAACTGAATTAAAAATGCGTAATGCTAGAAAATTAAACTAAAATGCATGATTTATTTATGTTCAAGTTTAATATACGAATTAATAATTACGAATGCTTAAAATTAAAATAAAATGCAAGAAAAAGCGAACTAAACCAATATGAGATGTTGCAAAATAAAGTATGACAAAAAAAATAAAAATGCATGAAAGAAGATGAATACGATAAAAAAAATAACGAAGAAAAGGAACAAAAATGAATGAATGCAGAAAAAGGGGGTGCAGCAGTATTATGGGGGTGCAGAAAATAAAAGAAAAAAGAAAAGAGGCGTGCGGGTTGGGCCTGGTTTTGGGACTGGGTTTGGGCCAGTTCGGGTCGGGTTGAGAGAGAGTATATAAGGGTTTTGAGACATTTTTCTTTCATTTTTCTCTTTTCTTTCTCTCTCTTCCTCTTTCTAGAGAGAGAAGCTCTCTCCTCTCTCCTTCCTTCCATGAAGAACACGGTGGTGTTCTTCCCAGAAACCGACGGGTTTCGCGGCAGTGAGGAGGGTTTCCGGCGGTGGTTGGCCGGCCGGTACGGCGGCGCACCACGCCGGAAACCTAATTTTTTTTATATTTTTTTATTGTGCTTACTCTTCTACTCCTACTTCTCCTTTCAGTTTTAAGTCTGAAAGTTTCAAAATAAACACGTTTTAAACTAGATCTATAGAAAAAATTACACCTTTTTACGTTCCTTGATTCGGATTCTCTTTGAACGGTGTTGATTGGATTTGATTTGATTCTGAACTGGTTGGGGTGTGGATTGGTTGCTGACTTTGAGATTGACAATTGGTTGATGATTCTGGTTCTGTGCTTGGTTGTTTGGCCGATTGGATTTGATGTTATGGTTATGGATTGTGTTGTGCTTCTGGTTTGTTTTATTGCAGGTTTATTTGTGCAATTTTCGGTTGCTTTTTGGTTGTGTAAAAATTGTGGGCTTTTGTGGTTCTTGAAAAGAAATGCTATGGATTTTTCTGCCTCTTGTGCGTTCCCTTCTTGCTGTCCAGGCAGGTTGTATTTATAGAGGGGAGCCTTGGCTACCAAGGGTTTGAGACATGGATGACAGCATGTTATTGGACAATTTTTTGACATAAAAAATAAAAATAAAAAGGATCCCAATTAAAAGATAAAGATTAAAAGAAAAATGAATTTAAAAGGAATTAAAAAAAAGATGGAAACTAAAACTAAAAATAAAAATTGAGAGAAGAGGGCCCGACTCGGAACCAAAAATGAGGTATTTTAAAATACCTCTCTGCCGAAATTTTTATTGAAAATCAAAGCCGAATGACGTATGAATGTAGAGTTAAACGGCACGTGTCAGTGACATCTTGGGTCAAAAATTGGGGTATGACATTAGGGTTAATTTTGCAGGTGTATGGTGTACTTAAAATGAAGAGTACACAAAGTGAAAATGGTTCCCTAGTGAGGTGTCCCTTTTGGCAGACTTGGACCAACTGACTTGGACAAAAAGTTTTAAAAATAGACTATTAATAAAATAAAACGAGAATGGCTTATTAATAAAGATTAAAATAAAATAAAAATGCTTAATTTATAAAATAAAAATGTAACATTAAAATAAAAGGAATAAAAAGTAATAACAATAAAATAAAACACTTAAAACTGTCCCTTCGGAACCATAATGAGGTATTTTAAAATACCTCTCTGTCGAAATTTCGTCTGAAGCGACGAAAATTCTCGGCTTTAAAAAACGAGTAAAATGAGTCGAAATTGGTCAAAAAATGGGACATGACAAGTCACGTAGCGTGACTTAATCATGCACAGGTATCTTAGTCATTTCAGTTAGGAGCGGGCAATTTGTGTTGGGTAAAGAGCATAATTCTTTTAGTTTTTGATGAAAAAGGCTCAATATCATCATTAGTATTAGTTTTATACTCTTTTGGGTCAATAGTGTTTTACCCTCTCTAATATATGTCATTTCTGGTTTTTGACCCTGTAATTTTTTTTTTAGGGTTTTGGACCTTCATGGAAAATTTTACCCCCTGTAATTTGAGCAAATTTTGGTTTACCCCTTAGTAATTTGAGCAAATTTTGGTTTAGCCCTTGCCATATCATCGATTTTGTACACTCAGATGACCTAGGGGGTATTTTGAAATAATTTTTTTTTACAAGGGCGAAATCCAATTTTTTTTACAGGAGGAAAACCCAAAAATGGCCTATATTACAAGGGGTAAAGCGCTATTAAACCTATTTTTATTTTTTTACATTTTTTCCTCCTATGTATTTCTCGCGCGTCCTATTATTTTCTCAAATATTATTTGCTCGAATGATATAATCCGAACACTTGTTTCAGGTTATACAATTTAAACCATCCAAAATTGAAGGACGTAATATAAATTTGAATAGGTTTTTTTAAAACTCGTAAATATACGGTTCATTAAATATAATCCAAATATTTTGTAATATTTTGAAAAATATAATCTGAAATGTGTCAAACCCCATATTTAGTGGCAAATTGTAGGGTATATATCGACACATTTTAGAATATATTTTTTGAACCGTTAATAAACAGAACCTGTTGTGTTAAAATGAATACACTTTGTGGTAAATTTAAGCACCGAGATTGTCCAGAGGATGCATCAAAACAAATCATATAGGAAAAAGTTTATGGATACAAATGAAACAACACAAATTAAATATAGATTAAAAACTAAAATTATCCAAATATTACATCAACAAATTCAAACATACATAAAAAACTGAAATTGTCCAAATGTTACATTAACATCAGAAAATTAGATAATTAACTATTGCATAGCAATGCCACTCGTACCACCCATACGCCTCCAATGATAGGTCAGTCCTCCCCAAGTCACTTGCATAATGGCACCCAAACTAATCCAAGCCTCACTTCCCTACTCCACCTGACCACTGACCATGATAGTTCTAACATGAACTCTGATGCGGCTTAACCATCCTCTAAAGTATAGCTAATGGTGATCTCCATGTTGCTCAGCTGCAACCTTATCAAGGGCCTCTTGCTCAGGTTGTCTTGAGATATGAACATTCTCCAATTGAGGTATTATGTGTGGACGTGAAATGGTAAATTATCATCTCATGTATCTAGTTGTCGTCTCTACATATGTCATGGAAAGCAAGCTCAAATCCGGTCATCTCATAATATGATCAAGATAATGCAAGTAGCAATGAGTGGTCTGCTTCCGATTCGTTGGGGAGGTGCTTACTCATGTCGATGTATGGGGATGGTCTAGACATAGCCAAACTGACGCAATACCCCTTCCGGTAGATATTAGACCATGCGAGGTCCATATATTAGCCATCTAGAATAAAGACTGATTTGCTTGAATGGATGTGTCTGAAGGTGCTGCTCATACGGGTCCATCACAACATAACTAAGATCCATGTGATCTAGATGAGATCTTGTAGGATCTGTGACTGCCTGACCCTTCAGGGAAACAAACATCGTGGTACGGGGATGGTGATCCTCCTTTTATCCACCCTCGAATCCATTGCTCCGACATATTGAAAGTGATGAAATATCCAAGTACAATGTAAATATCAATATATAATTATCAGTAGAAAACATATGAACAAAAAACATGTTTAACAAATAAGTAAATAATAATTTCAATATTATAGCTGAATCAATGTCAAATATTCAACCATCTATGATATTTATAATGCCATCCACTATTAAACTCCATGTGCAGGTAAGCAAATGCAGCTATTTCCCATGCATAAATGATGACAAACTCAAGGACACAAAAGTACTTGAGGCATGTCATATTGACATAGTTGGAGCTCTTGTTAGTGAAGAGCATGACACCCACCAATTACAATATATAGACGTGGACAGTCTAGTCCCGCTTCAACTGCATCTCTTCAACATCATCATCTGTCTCAGTTTCATCTCTTTCATCAAGATGTTTCTTAAATCCTATCTCAACTTGTTAAAACGTGCATGAGCACCCTTTATGACTCACATCATGTACTCAACCTCCTTAGGATCAGGCCCTAACAACTCCATTATCAAAGCAACCATCTCAGGCCTGGTAAGAGTAAAATCATGGTACAAGAGGCGGTCCTCGATGAGGGAGATGCAGCAAACAAGATACATCATTAAGCGTCATTGACATCTCCCCAATCAAACTATGCAAGTTAGAGACAAAAGGTCATGGTCAAGAATAGGATAGCTGATATGCACAATCCAATAAAGACCACTGGTTCATATGGCATATATGAACCTTTGATCCTTTATCTTTTCCTTACACTACAAGAATCCCTTGATTCAGTAGCAAGGGTTTGTTGCGGATTTGGTTTCCACGCCAATTTATGCAGCAAAATATTCATTTTCGGCGGATAAAATCTCACACAAATGTATATCCATTTAAAATAAATTCAAAAAACATTTGCAGCGGACATTAATTTGACACAAATCTTGAACGAAAAAATAATTAGAAATTTGCGGCGGAAAAAAGTCGCCTGCAAATCTAACCTATAAAAAGCTGAGTTTGTGACAGAAAGTAGTCGCTGCTAAACTTGGGAGGGAAATTATAAATAAAAAAAAAGATTTGAAGTTTGTAGTAGACGAAATTCGCTGCAAATGATTAGTGGTGTTTGTATCATACGACGGCCGACGCAAATGCTTAGCAGTTTGAACTTGTGGCAGACCATAGCCGCTGCAAAACCTCTATGGCTATGTTTTGAAACATTGGCATCTGCGTCAGACATGTTTCCGTCGCAAAACTCTAAGCGTCATAATTTTTTTCCTTTATAAATATCTCGTTCATTCTATTCATTCTTACAACACATCTCTCTATCCCATTGTCTCTACCTTCTCTTTATAATTTCTTACTTCAATATTTTTTTCATTTAAAATTTTAGTAACTATTTTTATTTAATTTTTTTTTTATTATAAAATTGTAGTATTAATATATGTATTTTATGAAATTAGCTTTTAATTATATATTATGTTGGAACTATTATATGTAAATTTACTATTATAAAATAGTTCTGTATTAATACTTAAATTGAATTAATTATAGCTTATTTTTATTAAAAATTAATACACGCACACACACATACATTTGTGGCGGCTTTAGGTCCCACACAAATGCACCATTTTGATGGTATGACAGGTGGTTTTTGCTACGAACGTGACTCCCATGCAAATACATATGTGGTTCTGCTGCGGCCTAAATTCTGCAGCAAATGTTTGCGAAACTGTTTTTTGCAACAAAATCAATTTTTTTATTTTATATAAAATTGTAGTATTAACTATTTAATATATGTATTTTATGACATTAGCTTTTAATTATATATTATGTTGGAACTATTATATTTAAGTTTACAATTATTAAAATAGTTTTGTATTAATACTTAAATTGAATTAATTATATCTGATTTTTATTAAAAAATAATACACGCACACACATACATTTGTGGCGGCTTTAGGTCCCACACAAATGCACCATTCTGACGGTATGGCAGGTGGTTTTTGCCACGGACGTGACTCCCATGCAAATACACATGTGGTTCTGTTGCGGCCTAAATTCTACAGGAAATGTCTACGAAGAAGTTTTTTGCATGGGCTTTTTTTCTACAACAAAATCAATTTATTTATTTTTATATAAAATTATAGTATTAACTATTTAATATATGTATTTTATGACATTAGCTTTTAATTATATATTATGTTGGAACTATTATATTTAAATTTACTATTATAAAATAGTTCTGTATTAATACTTAAATTGAATTAATTATATCTGATTTTTATTAAAAAATAACACACACACACATACAATTGTGGCGGCTTTAGGTCCCACACAATGCATATTTATATATTTTTGAAAACAAATTCATGTGCATTTTCGGTGAACCTTTGTCCCACACAAATGCAACATTTTGACAGTATGGCATGTGGTTTTTGCTACGGACCTGACTCCCACACAAATACACATGTGGTTCTGCTGTGGCCTAAATTCTGCAGCAAATGCTTGCGTAGCCGTTTTTTGCATGGGATTTTTTCCGCAACAAAATTGACCTTGTGTGTTTTTTTTTATCTGTTGCGTAGGAATTTTCCCCATGCTAATACCATCATTTCTTGTAGTTTTATATTCTTCATGTATAGCCTTCAACTCTTTCCCGTTGTTCAGGCGCTTTAAATGTCTATGCCACTGCAAAAATAAAAACAAAGTACAGTTTACATAAATTATAGTATGAAAAAAATTAAAGTTGTAGGACTTAATTCAGTTTACATAAATTAAAAATAAAATGTAGTACAAAAAAATCAAAGTTGCAGAATCTTACTACTCCATCAGACATGCTCCTGGCCACCTGAGGATGCTACTTAGTGAGCATAAACACGTCAAATGAGACATTAGATATTCATCCATCGACGGTGGCTCCACCTTAACCTTCTATTGTTGCTTCTCATCATCAACTGCATTCCTCATCTCCCTGAAATTACGGAATCAACCCCTCCTCCTCCTCCTCCTCCTATTCCATATGGTGCCCCTGACCCTTTTGCTCCTACCCAATCTCCCTTCAGAAACACTCCTCTCCATCCGCTATTGCCTAGTAGAAGCAGTCATGGAAGGTATAACATTTGTAATGCGGCCCACATGACCCATATCTAGAACATGTAAATTCACACGTGCATTGTAAAAACAAAAGTTCACAAAATAACCAATAACAACATAAACGGTAAATCGTAGCAAAACCAACACAACAACTATAAATCGTAGCAATGAGACCGTACCTTGTGTTTGGTGTTTGAAAAGGCTTGAAATTTGATGCTTTTGCGAGAGAAAAACCTAAAAAATAACCCAAGTTGCATTTTTGGATTTTGGGCATGTGAGAGAGGAGTTTTAGGGCACAATATAAACCGTTGAAATGAAGGAAATGTTTTTATTTGAGTTATATATATATATATATATATAGGAAAGGTTCATATTATATACCCCGAAACACACCAACACGAAGTTCAGATTATATAATCCGAACAAAGGGTATTTTCAAAATAAAAATAGGACGCGTGAAAAACAAAGTGATAAAAAGTAAAAACCTTTGTTTTATTTCCATTTATATATTTTTTAACATCCCTTGATATGATAATATAATATTAGAGTAAATTACATCTTGTTCCTCGTCAAAGCTTGAATTACACTCTTTTTTCATCTCATGTTAAAATATACACTTATCTCCTATGAAAATTAAATATATAGAAAAATTATATTTCCCTCTCATATGAGATGCTTGAATTACACTTTGCTTCCTTGAGAACTAAATATTTTTGTTTATGATATGGGTGAGGTGCAATACGAGAACTTCTCAAAAGGTCACCCATTAGTATCAATGACACGCTTAGTTGCAGTGTTATGTTGGAATCTAATGAATTAGTGTTGATATAATCAAACTTCCTTAAAAATTGCATATGCAATACACTTCAATCCGCTTTAATATAAATAAATATTTCTATAATAAGAATTAACAAAGTCACCATTTTCTGTGGAAAAAAACTTCAAACTACCGTTTAAGAAATCAATTAGCACTTATTATAAACTTGGAAAGATCAGTTCACTTTCTCTTTTTCCATCACATATAACACATTGTCTTCTTTATTCATTTCTCTCTCAAGGTTTATGATAGATATATTTTTTTTATTACAAAGAGGACCTAAGCCCAAAGAAGAAAGCTACACAGTAATTACACGAGGGGTAAAAATCTCAAACATATCAACTTACAACAAATGACACAAGAAATTTGTTGTTGACACATTTGGTTTGGCTGATAAACACATGTAAAATACGATAATACCCCTCGACAGTTAACTACCGAGGAAATATAAAACCGGTTGCAATTAACTGCCGAGGAAAACTTTTCTCGGCAGTTAACAACCGAGGGAAACCTCGACACCTAACTACCGAGGCGTCTTAAAACCAGAAATGGCAGAAGCAACACTTGCTTCTGGACCTGTAATGTGTTTTAAAACACATAACATAAACCTATTCCAATATTTTCACATCAACAACAATTATAAATTATCAACATTTGATTCAAGTAAAAATGCACCACGATAACAAATTACCAAGATGAAATCAAAATGTACCAACATCATTTAAAATACATAATGTCAACCAAATACGAACAATAGTCACCAAAGTTTGAAAATGAAACTAACAAAGCCTAAAACCAACAATCCCTAAACAACAACTACAAGTAATCCTACTGCTGGTCCTGGTCTTGCTGATGCTGTTGTTGCTGTTGCCGCCTCCTCGGCCTCTGGCCTCCCCTCCTGGCCAATATCAGCGCAAAGTATCCAACATACTCAAAATGTGTTCATTTGCCACCATTCAAAACCACATTATCATTAAACATCATTTAAACAGCATAGGCAACAACTACATTCATTTATCAATTCATAAACTACACATGCAATCATCAAATTGTCAATTTTAAAATCAACCCTAACCACATGCAAACTACTCTAATTTTTTACAAAATTAAACCTAAACAAACTAACATTATCATTAAAATGATTGATACAACTTACTTGTGATAATGTGTTGTTGATTTGCTTGCAATTCGTAAAAATGACTTTGGTGAGAATTGGAGAGAGTTTGAGAGAAGTTGGGAGAAGTTTAGAAACAGATTATGTTTGTGTTTCTGCTTCTGTTTATGTTCAACACGCTTCGGCAGTTAACTGCCGAGGTTTTCCTTGGCAGTTAACTGCAGCTAGTTTTATATTTCCTTGGCAGTTAACTACCGAGGGACATTTCCGTCTTTTACATGTGTTTCTCAGCCAAACCAAATGTGTCAATAACAAATTTCATGACACAATTGAGACAAACATGTCTCGTAATACCTCAAATCAGATTGTAATGAGCACCCAAAAATTTGCCAACACATCAGCACATTAGTTAGCTTCACGATAAAAACGGTAGATATTAAATTAAGGAAAATACTAACTTGTGTAACGCGTGTATATAATAACTTCTTGAAACTTGTGTAATCAATGCCCCAAGGGTAATGGTTAGACATCTAAAACAAGTAAATTTTTATGAAAAAGTTGTGTAATAATTACTTTATCAAAAGTAACATTAAATATTTTCAAGACAAAATTTTTATTTGTAGATTTTTTAACTATTGCCCTGAGAGCATTGGTTAGCAAGATACATGCAAGACAAAATTTATCTTTGTAGATTCCTTAATCATGCCCTGAGACATTGGTTAGCAATACCCAAAAATGTAAAAAACGATCTCTTCAATGTAAAACTTACTTTTTTTTAATTTTATTTTCTTAACTAATGTCCCTAGACTTAAATTAAATGCTCATAATATATATATTTTTTGTTTGTATTCGTGAAACAAATTTTGCGATAAATCTTTGCAATTAATCATTTTTTATCAGGTAGAGACGGTAAAAGAAGTTATATTAAAATGATGTAATAAGTGGTAATAATTACTTTATGAGAAAAAAATGTGAACCATTTCCCAAACTACTTTTCACCGTATGATAATAACTGGCCTAAAAGTCTAAAAGGACAATAGTCATAAAAAAAAATGCTTGAAGAATAATAAATTACAAAAATAAAAGAATATAATCAGAAGCTAGCAGCCTAGCACGATATTTTGTTCACTTTGAACATAAATAGAGAGAGACAAAGAGGACAAATTAAATTAAAAGAGAAAGAACGTATATGCCAACTTATGTCTAAAGAAGAAGCATATAGATATGGAAATGGCTGGAAAAGGAGATGGAAATGCAATCAAAAGTCATTTAGCATGTATTGATTGCAATGTCACTCACTCACTCTTACTCAACGTGACACTGAAAACTGAGAGAAACAGAGTAAACACTACAGAGAAGGAAATTGGATGAGGGGTATATCATGATTGCAGGACACCAGATTATTCTCTGGCATGGGCCACTATGATTCCATTTAGGCAAACACTCACATGTCACCAAATCCTCTCACCTTGTCCTCTTCTTTGATATTCCGTCCCCTTGTAATAATCGTTGTTTTAAATAAACAATATTCACTCATTTAAATTGATAGAGTACATCGATATAATACAATTTTAAAGTAGTTATAAAAAAAGGATGAATTTGCGAACAAAATCACAACACTCATATTAATACTATTGTTTCTGAATCTGCAACATTGACGACGCAAAAACACCACATAAAGATGGGAAATCAAAAAACACACCGCATAAATATGGATAATCGAACTAAACAAAGTTTCGATGGACGACGAAATCACAAAAACAAACAAAAGAAAACTGAAAAATATGTGAAAATCAGTTTTTAACTAAAAGAAAAAGGAAAACAATTAAGAAGGATGATTTTAGGTGAAAATTTATCCAAAATCACCTCACTTTAATAGATCTAAAACAATTTGGGAAAAAGAAAAGAAGGAGATAGTTTTTAATAATCCTTTCTTTTTATTTTTCACCATTTTCTTCTTATATTTCCTTTCTCACTAAATAATTATAATAATAATAATAATAATAATAATAATAATAATAATAATAATAATAATAAGGGTTAAATATGTTTTTGGTACCTATAAATATATCAAATCTTTGTTTTAGTTTTTCTAAACAATTTCTTCAACTTTCGGTCCTCAAAATTATTTTTTTTTCAAATGTTGATTTCTACTTATAAGTCAACTCATGTGTTGACTTCATATTTTTGAATGAAATTTTTTAGAAATTTTCGGAATATTAGTAGAATATCTTCCAAATAAATAGGCCAAATACTACTTTTGCTCCTTTTAGTTTGACAGAATTTTTAAGTTAGTCATTTAAGTTTCGAAGGTTTCAATTAGGTCCTTTTAGTTTGACAGAATTCCCATGTTAGTCCATTAAGTTTCAAAAGTTTCAAGTAAGTCATTTTAGTTGATAAATTATTTCACCGCTACCTCTGTTGTTAGTTAATAATTAAGTGATGTTGATGTAGCCGTTAAGTTGTTGACTTGGGTCAAAAAGCTGTCTTTTAAAAGCTCTAGAAGTCAAAACGTTACGTTTAATTGTTACAAATGATCATTTATAGTGCTAGGTGTATGACAAGTGGCATGTAAAAAATCAACGTCTGAGATTAAAAAAGAAAAATAAACATTTCACTGTTCCCTTTTTCTCAACCGTACACCCTTCTTCTTCTTCTCCCTCCCACGTTTTCTGCTTCCCTTGCGCTGCTTAAGCGCCACCGTAAAGGAAAGCCAGCGTGAATGAAAATCACTCCGCCGTGATCCACCGCCACTGTGTCTTTGTTGTTCATGAAAACTACAATCGCTCACCATCTCTGCTTGTCGTATCCATCACCGTCATATCACATCTATCATCGCCGTGATCTACCATCATCACCGTCACACCGATGCGTGTTTCCTCCGCCATGATGTTTCTTCCTCGGTCGCAGCTATCATCGCCGTGATCCACCGTCATCACCGTTTCATCACAGTTTTAGCTTTTCAACTCCCATTGTATATTCCCCTTTCTCAATTTGGGGTTCAAATATCAATTAGAACCAGAAGTGATGTAATGTTATCAATAAGAGTTTAGAACAACGATAAAGTGTTGACGATATAAAAGTTACTTCTTTTGATTTCTCAACTAAATCTCCTTAGTTATGTAATTTTTGTAGTGTTATGAATAGACTATGTGAAGACAATAATACTATACGAGTGGGGTTAAACTGCATAAATATATAATTTTGTGTTAAAAATACAATAAACAAGTGGAGGTAAGTGGGATCGGTTGACCCTATTGCCTCCACAGTGAATCCGTCCTTGCCTCCATCCCTAATAATAAGACTACTTTCAAAATATTAGTGAAAAATTATTTTAAAAAGAGAAGTGATTGTTCTGAATGATGAGAATGAGAAGTGAAAATATGCTTTTTTTTGGAGCGGAGAAGTTAGAGCAAAACATTAGAGAGAAGTTGGAGAATTTAGAGAGATGTAAGAGTTCAAGTTTAAAACAAGTAAAGTTATAACTTAGCAATAATTCAAGCAAGTGATTCTTTTGATAGGAATCTTAAAGTGATTGGAATTGAAAAATGACTTGAAAATTTTAATCCCATGCGTTGTCTTTCATGCAACACTTGTCTAACGTCGTTAGCTCGACGTATCAACCATTGTTAGGGTGGACTTAATGAAATAAAGAACAAACCATATCATTCAAAGGTAATTGTGGGGATTGTTTCTTAATGCATCAAATTTGAAGGAAATTGAAGCAAGGTTTGTATCATTGAAGATTTCTTGAACTTGCAGATCGAAGGAGTGCATGATTGCTTGAGATTCGACGGCTTTGGAACAGTCACAGATCCATGTTTAGTATATTGGAGGCAATTGCCCCACTATTATTTCGGTTATATTTGTTAAGTCTTGATATTTTACTGATTGTTCCCTCTTAAAATAATAGATTGTCCCTATTAAATGGAAATTTATACCATTAAAAAAAGTTTTGTTCATGAATTTTATAAAATCAAATGTGTACATCCATTTAAAATGAAATTTTGAATAATTTCTACCATACTTTTTAAAAATAAAGACACGTAAAGAACAATTTTAATTTGTAAATGTTAAAGTGTTTTTGATTTTTCTAATATATAATAGGATAATGTTTATAATTTCAAGTATTTTGCTCAATGATAAGGATATATTATTCTATCATTTTTGCATTGCTAAAAACTTTCTATAATTATTTATCATATAAAATCTTGCCCTCGCAAATCAACATTTCTGGATCCATCATTGCTTTGGAAGATCCAATTCAAGAAGTTTTGAATATTGAAGGTTTTGGAGTGGTTAATTAGCAAAGAAGGTTTTGGAGTGGTTAATTAGCAAAGAAGGTTTAGGATCAGTTGAATTCATAAGTCGAAGGAATATTTGTAATTGACTATGTAATTTCAACAACATAATAATAAAAGACGGTATACATTTTTCTAAGAGTGGACATACCTCACAACGAGGATGATTTAGGAAACCATTATAAATCCTGTTGTTTTTTTTTTCTCCTTATTTCTTACAATTTATAATTTAATATATTATAACTGTTTTTTTTTATTATAGAATATATATTATAACTGTTGATTAGGTTAATTGTTCTATATTCTAATAGATTTAACGATTTTGAACTTGATTTTCTAAGTATATTTTCTGAACCAAATATATAGTTCAATCCACTGTAAACTAGCCGGTCAGATACACCCAAAAATGAGTGTGTACATTGAGAGCACAATGTGGAAGATATTTGGCATGTTTGTTTCTCTTGTGTGGAAAGCATATATGTATGGAACCAGTTGCAAGGTCTTTTGATCACCATGTTACCAATTATATCTCATTCTACATCTTTTTTCAAGGTGTGTTTTAAGTTCTTTGATATTGTAGATGCAAAAGGTGGAGATTATTTTTTTCATATTGATTTGTATCTTGTGCTTCAAATGTAATGATAAATTATGGAAGGATCTCAATACCTCTAATCACCAGGTAATTTCTCATGCTCTTTAAAGAAATTTCTTATTTGAGTGATTGAAAAAAGAAAATAAAAGAGTGATCGCATGTCTTTGAATTATGTTACTCGTTGGTTTCCTCCTCCTTGTGATTGATTACCTTAGATGTAATGTGGATGCAAGCTTATCCTAGCTTCATGATTCTACTGGTTTTGGTATGTGTTAACATGACTCAAATTAATGGTGTGTTTTTTGCGGCTGGGATTGAATGACTTCCTTTCTGTTTGTCAACAATCGAAGGGGAGGATTATGTTCTTCTGATTGAAATCTCTTCACTGAATGCCTTCATTGTGGAGAAACAATATTGTAAGGCGTTTGACTTACTGGATTGGACATATCTTGATAACATGAATGGAGAGAACGTGTGGTTTCATATGATATGGAGAGGGTGGATATCAGATTGCTTACGCACTACACTTGTGTTAGTTTTGATCAACGGTAGTTCTACAAAAGAATTCAGCGTGGGTAAGGGTCTTAGACAAGGGGATCCCTTTGAGTGTTTATGATTTTTGGATTTTGTTTCTTCGGAGGGAGGGTGGTGATTTAGCATATTGTTATTTTTGATCTGTTTTGTTTTTGAAATAAAGATCGATAATAGTTGCTGCAAAAAGTTTTCTCTTAATTGCTTGCTGCTGTAAAGCGTTTCTGAATTAGGTATATATGGGATTGTTTTACTCTGAAAATGGCGGTTCTATCTGATGTTCCTGCAGTTGTTTCGATCGCTTCACTTTGTTGCTTTTGGTGTTTCCCGGAGGTGCTTATTGCTTTTAGAAAGTTGTTTTAGGTGGTTGCGGCGGCTGTCATGTTTGATCGCGATTATATCTTGAGTGTTGTTGTGAAGTTGCTCACTGTGGAGTGTTCTTTTAGCTTCCTACTGGTTAGTCTCTTTGTTTAAGATGTTGTTTCTTTAGCAGCTGTGTCTCTATGACTGTTTGCTTTGTGTTTACTCTTTGAATGAGTCACTAGAGGTGGGAATTTTCGGGTCAATCTAATCCAACCCGCCCAAACCAATGTTTTTTAGTGCATCAGTCGGTTTATTTTGGTCTTTTAAACTAATGTATTTATAATTTCTTTCTTTCGATCTTTCATTTGCACTACTTGTGCTTGTCAACAATTTAGGGTTTTTAATGAATAATGAGACAACTAGGTTTTCAATATAATAACAATCTTATTGATGACAAATCATCTTACGTTATTCTGATCATGTTTTTCAGTCATTTTCAGTAGGTTTTAGCAGCAAAAAGGAGTATTGGAGCATATGGCTATGATTTCGGGACATTTGTAACGTTTTTTATATTTGAGTCTATAATTCTAGTTTTCCCGAAACATAGCAATTTTAGGGGGTTTTTGAAGTAATTCACGAAGAAATCATGCAAATCGGCAAATCAAGAACATCCAAATATTTGTGAAGACTTTGGGAAGATCAAGAAAGAAGATGCAAGAGGCCTCATGAGACTTTATAGAGGGAGGAATAATGTTCCCAGGCCCCGATGCAAGTTATTTGAAAGAAAACACCTAAAACGACGGAAAAACAGAGAATTTGGGCCCATAACACACAACCACGCGCCTAGGGCATGGCCACTGGGGCACTCACATGAGCCAAGAGCATGTGTTGTGCGTCCCGTGCATCCAAAATGCACGGGGTGAAAGCGTCTTTTCCTGCTTTTTGTGGGTGAAGCCCGTGTTTTTAACGCCAACCTAGGTAGAAACTCTCACTATAAATATCAGCCTTACTCATCCAGAATCTCTCGTTCAGAACTGGAGCAATTCAAGAGGAAGGCAATTCTAGGAGCTTCCTTAGGAGTTTCTATCTTCTCCTTGTTTTTTCTAGAGTATGTTTTTATCTTTAGTAATTTGTTTGTAGTTACCATGTGTAACTAAATCTTTTTAGGTTAGTATTCTAACATAAACCTCTGCTTATTTTGTTGGATATTTATTTAATTTAATGTCATTTATTTTTTATTTATTTTTTGTTCGTTATTAAGTTTTAATATGATTAATTATTTATGTAGTAGCGCAACCCTAGATTAGGTACTTAGGTTGTGACATGGCCTAATAATGATATTACTATCTTGATATTTTTATCTCGTATACTAATATCTATCTAACTGGAAATTAATTAATTAGAAACTAACGAAAGATATCGAAAACGCGTTGACCCTATTAGCAAGTACTTAGGAGGTGAAATTACTAATATTTAGTAAAATCAGTTGAACCTAGGATGTAACTAGTTAGAAATTAAGAAAACTGGTGACTTCTTGAAGGAAATAAATCGAGCCTAATAAGACCATTATCTTAAACCCTTGGTAAGGTAGACGCTGATATGGTTGTCTGTTTTTAGAAGTAGAGAGAGAGAGAGAGAGAGAGAGAGAGAGAGAGAGAGAACTTGCTCTGTTGCAAAAAAATAAAAATTGCAATCTCTAACCCTTTGTTAACCTATAATTTTGACAGGCTCATTTAATATGGTCAACATTTGTTTGACCTTTAACTTTGAAGGAATCAAAGGCTTTCTCATTTCAAGTTGAGGATTTTGACAGGTTGGCAAGCCTAGCACGCATAGTCAGAAGTTCGACAGAGCAAGGCTGAAAGAGCGGTTGCGTTGAAATCAAGTATTTAAGGCGGGAAAACACGATTTCAAGCCCAAGAGCGGTTCCCTTAGTGGAAACATGGGGACAAGCGGTTTTCCAAGCTGGAGAAAATGTTGATCATTGGAGTAGTGCTTCGCCAGTTAGGTTTTTTTTTACTATAAATAAGTGTTTCCAAGTCGGAAAATGGGTCGCAAATCATTTATAAAATTCTACAACACTCAAACTACCGACGTCTAGGGAAACGAGTTATACAGAATGTATGTAAATTGATTTGTAGACCACCTTTATTTTTAATGTAATGCATTTTACATTTCCTTTAAGTTTATGCGTTTAAACTTTTACCCTTTCCTTTAATTTTATCTTGCTTTTACTTGAAATCTCAAACCTATCGAGAGACAGTGCCTTCTTTAATTCAAAACTCGTCCTGCTCTCTAAGTAACCTGAGTGATCTCGCGGCCTTTTTCAGACCTTTTTTTGATCAAAACCTTTGCATAACATGCTTCTGAGATTTCTAGTTCGGTCTCGCTTGTAATAATCAGAACTAGCCCGTAGTTTGCCGAAAACACCAGTAAACAAATTGGCGAGCCCGGAGGGACCCTGTTAGTGCAATTGATTTTCAAAAACTTTTTTCAAAAAAAAAAATTGTTTTTCAAAAATCCATCTTCTTGTGAGATCCGTTTTTAGAATTTCGTTACTATTTCCGGGCAACTTTATTGCTACAACCACCAAAATGTTTGTGTATGCATTTGAGAAGTGGTAAATCTATGGCTCGTGCCAGTTCATCCTCTTCACAATCATCTTCACAAGCACAATCTTTACAAGCGACTTCTCCTTTGGGAGATTTAAACGTGTCAACCCCTTTGGGAGCAACCATGGCTATGCTAGTCTAGACGGAAATGGTAGTAATCGCTCCCTTAACCGTTTCGACGTCCTCTCCGATGACACAACCAGAAATGGGAACCGTAATACCCCCATTCACTGCTAGTGTTCCTTCAACCACCAGTATTCCAAGTTCTTCTTTAGTCAGGCCTAGGTTTGATGATAGAAATACAAGGGAACAACTGTATGGTATGCCAACATCAATGATGGCAAATGTACATAATAGTGTGTCTGCATTTGCAGATCAAGCAAATCCGTTCACAATGCACAACATACATAGTCCCTCAAGTTCTAGCATTTTTGGTCGAAATACTCTACCACCGTTAACAATAGATTCGATGAATTTTTTAAGACAACAAATGGATGAGAGTAACCACGAAATGGTTAAATTGTTAACACAGCAAATTGGTACCGTGTTTAATTCTTTGATAAGAGACAAAAATCGAAGTTACAAAGCCTTAACCACCCAAATGGGGAGGATATCAGATTTCTTTGCACCTCCACAATTTGTTTATCAACCTATTCCACAGGTCAAAAACCAACAACTGTTGCGGTTCGTGGAACCAATGGTTCAGAGGCAACAACCTATGCCTCAACCCCAACTGGTCGAACCAATGATTCAAGCTCAACCTGAAGTGATCCTGGTGGATAGAAATAATAATGCCGATGAAGTTGTTAGGAATGTCCAACAACAGAACATAGGAGCACACAACAATATAACCAATTTGGTCGAAAATATAATAGCTCAAAATGCTTTAAATATTGGCCTACATAGGCCAAACTTTGTTTCTCCTTTGTCGGAATTGGTATTACAGTCTGAACTTCCTATGGGTTACAAAATTCCTAAGTTCACCAAATTTATAGGTGATATCAGTGAGTCCATTGTCGAACATATCACACGACATTTGACAGAGGCAGGAGATCTAGAAAATGATGAGAATTTGAGGTTGAAATACTTTCCAAATTCTTTAACAAAGAATGCCTTCACGTGGTTTACTACTTTTACACCACATTCGATCCAATATTGGACTCAATTAGAGAGGTTATTCCATGAGCAATTTTACATGTGCCAATCTAAGATAAGTATAAAAGAATTGGCGAGTGTCAAGAGGAATTCCACTGAATCCATTGATAATTAACTCAATAGATTCATATTGTTAAAGGAATGATGTTTCACTCAAGTGCCTGAACATAAGTTAGTCGAAATGGCCGCTGGTGGCCTAGATTATTCCATCAGGAAGAAACTAGACACTCAACACTTGAGAGATATGGCCCAACTGGCCGATAGAGTCCGACATGTCGAAAGACTAAAGGCTGAGAAAGCCAGAACTCAGAAATATCACAAAAGAGAAAAGGTTGCTTATATCGAATCAGATGAAAGCAATCAAGAATTCGACATAACTTTTGGCGATGTCGAATCAAAGGAGCTTGACATTGCTAAACTAAGACCAGGGTCTCCTTATACGCGTAAATCGTTAAGGCCCTCAGATGGGAATAATTATGTCGAAGCAAGCAATGAAAGATATGTTCCCAAAACATATACGTTTGACGTAACCAAATGCGATGAGATTTATGATCTCTTCGTTTCTAATGGTCAAGTGGTAGTACCTAAGAATTTAAAAATCCCACCACTATAGCAGCGTCAGAAAAGAGGTTTTTGTAAATATCATAATTATTTGGGACATAAAATCTCACGATGTTCCCTTTTCAGAGATTTGGTTCAGAAAGGTCTTAATGAAGGCAGATTGAAGTTTGGAGACAAACTAAAGCCTCAAATGCAAGTAGGCTCTGATCCTTCGAAAGATGCGAGTATGATGTATACTGACATTGCAGATTGCAATATGGTCGAAGAAAAAGCTAATGTTGCAGAATGTCAGATGGTGGGCATTGTCAGAAATCCAGAAGACAACGAGGATTTCGTTATAGAATTTCAATCCGACGAACAATTGGTATCGGATATCATGCCTGAACAAAACACATGGAATAGGATCGTTGCTTACCTGGCTGAGAATGAGATCAAGAGAGCCTTAGAACCTCAGTTACAACAAAAGATGGTTGTAGGAACCATCGAGAAGGGCACCTTCAGAACATTCACTGAAGAACCCAAATAAATGATGGTTGAAGGCCAAAAACTCGATTGTGTCTTCGACGATGAACCTTTAGGATTTGAGAAGGATCCGTCTCTCGAGAACAAAAAGATTCAAGCACAAGATCCATTAGAAGAAATTGATTTAGGAGATGGATCAGTCAAGAGGCCAACTTACGTAAGTTCTAAAATTGGTCCAGACTTCAAAATTCGAGTAACGGTACTACTAAGGAAGTACAAGGATTGCTTTGCCTGGGATTACAGTGAAATGCTAGGATTGAGCAGAAGCGTGGTAGAGTTGAAACTACCAATCCGACCAGACAAGAAGCCAATCAAGCAACTTCCTAGAAGATTCACGCCTCAAGTAATGTCAAAGATCAAGGAAGAGATTGAAAGGCTCCTCAAAAGAAAATTTATCTGAACTGCAAGATATGTCGAATGGCTAGCGAACATAGTTCCTATGCTCAAGAAAAACGGGTCTCTCAGAGTTTGATAGGCTTTAGAGGTTTGAACAAGGCGACACCAAAAGATGAATACCCAATGCCGATAGCAGAAATGCTCGTCGATTCTGCAGCAAGATTCAAATATCTAAGTATACTCGATGACTTCTCTGGGTACAATAAGATCTTTATTGCCGAAGAGGATGTGTCGAAGACTGCTTTTTGATGCCCAAGAGCTCTAGGTACATACAAATGGGTGGTAATTCCTTTTGGTTTAAGGAATGCATGAGCAACATACCAAAGATCAATGAATTCGATGTTCTAGGATTTTATTGATGAATTCATGCAAGTTTACATCGATGACATTGTGGTAAAGTCTTCGTCAAAAGAAGACCACTTAGAGCATCTTCAGTTATCATTTGAAAGAATGAGAAAATATGGATTAAAAATGAATCCATTAAAGTGCTCCTTTGGAGTACTTGCAAGCGGCTTCTTAAGGTTTGTCGTGCATAAGAAAGGAATCGAGATAAATGAGAATAAAACTAATGAAATTTTAGAGACTTAACCTCTATCGAAAAAAAAGTAGCTTCAATCGTTGTTGTGAAAGAGGAATTTCTTAAGGAGATTCATTTCCAACTTAAGTGGTAAAACACAGGTTTTTTCACCACTGCTTCGATTGAAGAAAGAGCATAATTTCTACTGGGGGCAGGAACATCAACAATCTTTTGACATAATCAAAAGTTATGTGATAAAACCTCCAGTTTTATTACCTCGAATCAGGAACAAAAGTATGAAGTTGTGCATTTCTGCATCTGATTCGATGATAGGTAGCATGCTAGCTCAAGAAGACGAAAATGGCGTTGAAAGGGCCATATACTACCTAAGTCGAATCTTGAACGATGCCGAGACTAGATATAGTCCCGCTGAGAAACTATGTTTGTGTCTGTACTTTTCGTGTTCCAAGCTTCAGCAGTACATAAAACCCATAGTTGTCTATGTTCACTCATACTTCGATGTTGTGAAAATATGCTCTCGAAGCCGATTCTACATAGTAGAGTTGGAAAATGGGCTTTAGCTCTGTCCGAATTCTCATTGAATTACCAGCCTTTGAAAGCTATAAAAGGGCAGATCGTTGCTGACTTCATAGTTGACCATTATTTGGACGAAGCAACACAAGGTTATGTGGAAAACCAACCTTGGACTTTGTACTTTGATGTTTCCAGCCATAAAAATGGAACTGGAGTTGGTATTTTCATATTATCCCCGTTGAACATACCAACGAAGTTCAAGTACAAAATTAAGGATTTTTGCTCTGATAATGAGGTTGAATACGAAACCTTAATAGTAGGATCGGAAATTCTACTAGGCCTGGGGGCAAAGAACGTGGTGATAAAGGGAAACTCATAATTGGTGGTGAAGCAGCTAACGAAGGAGTACGAATGCATAAGTGAGAATTTACTTTCATACTTTGTTTCTGCTAATTCTTTATTAAGCAATTTAGAGTCTGTTAGTCTTCAACACGTGCCTAGAATTGAAAACCAAGTGGCAAATGACCTGGCATAAGTTACTTCATGAGATAAAATTTCTACACAGAAATTGTAAGAATTAATCCAGATCAAGGATAAATTGGGTCCTACTGAGTGTCCTTTGACGGGATTTTCCATGACAAAACCTTAAGGGTAGGAAAGGAGCTAGATCTTTATAATCTATACTCTTACCCTAAAATTTTTGATAGCTTAGAAATTTTTGCCTTGACAGTCTATCAGACAACGATTGGAGGAAGCCAATTGTTGACTATTTAGAGAATCCATCAGGCACAGTTAGTCGAAAGATTAAATACAGAGCCTTGAGCTATGTGATTATTGGGAATGAGTTGTTTAAGAAAATGGCCGAAGGAGTGCTGCTCAGATGTCTTAATAAAAATGAGGCTTTTGTAGCCATTTTTACTGTTCACAGTGGAGCATGTGGCTCTCACCAAGCAGTTCATAGAATGAAATGGCTAATGTTTCGACAAGGATTGTATTGAGTTTGCAAAAGGGTGCCAAGAGTGGCAAAAACACGCGGGAATTCAACATGTACCGGCGAGCGAGTTGCACTCTATAATAAAACCTTGGCCATTCAGAGGTTGGGCTTTAGACGTAATTGGCGAAATTCGTCCAAGTTCATCTAAAGGCCATCATTTAATTTTGGTTGGGATTGATTGCTTCACCAAGTGGATTCAAGTTGTCCATTTACCCAAAGTCGACCAAAAGGCCGTAATTATTTTCATTCAGAACCACGTCGTGTATAGGTTTGGGGTGCCTGAAACTATAACTACAGACCAAGGGTCAACGTTCATTGGTCGGAAAATGGTTGATTTTGCCGACCAAACGGGTTTTAACTTACTCACGTCGACACCGTATTACGCCCAAGCAAATGGACAGGTCGAGGCAGCCAACAAAACTATGATTGACTTAATTAAGAAACGGATGGAGGGCAGACCCAGAAATTTGCATGTTGCGTTAGACCAAGCACTTTGGGCTTGTCGAACATCTCCCAAACAATCAACGAATTCCACACTGTTTCGTTTAGTGTTTGGGCATGATGTAGTCTTACCCGTAGAAGTTTATCTACAGTCAGCCAGGGTTCATAGACAAATGGAAATCCCATCAGATCACTATTGGGACATGATGATAGATGAAATGGTTGATTTAGATGAAGAAAGGTTGACGACGTTGGAGACACTTGTAAGACAAAAAGAGCGCATCGTCAAGGCTTATAATAAAAAGGTAAAGCCAAAGTCTTTTAACATTGGACATTTGGTTTGGAAGGTAATGTTACCTATGAATAAAAAAGATAGAGTCTTGGGTAAATGGTCACCTCAATGGGAAGGACCATTCGAAGTAATAAAAGTATTTTCCAATGGTGCCTACGAGATCGAAGAATTGGCTCCCATTAAGAGGATTTTCAAGATAAATGGCAAATATCTGAAGAGATATAAGCATGTGCTGCAGGAAGTCAAAATAATACAGGAGTAGTCGCAATTGAGACAAAGGAAACTTGGCGTACGAAACAAAAACGAAGTTAACGCCAAGAAGTAATAATTGTTTACATAGCCTAATTATGACAACAAAGACATGGAAAGTCAAAGTGACATGTTTTATTTTGATCAAAAGCCAACTAATGGGCCAAAGTACAAAGATGTCGAAAAATGGATACAAAACCATTTGTAATACGTATTCGGCAATAATTATTAGATCCTAACAAAGAAAGGAAGTCAATAGTCTTCCGATTCTAGGAAGCGAAATTGAACCAATAACCGCCATATATAAGGCAGTTCCAAAGTAGTGGGAGGTTGTTGTTTGGACAACGCACCATTTGAGGTATTATCTTAAGAGAGTTTCTTGCTAAAGATCGGAAGCGCGTCGAGAAGGTCATCTTGAGGAATATAAAGATCACGTGAAGTAATTTCAAAAATACAAATCTTCTTCTTTCTTGACAATTTTTGGGGGGCATCTTGTTAGCCTGTAATTTTGACAGGCTCATTTAATATGGTCAATTTTTGTTTGACCTTTAACTTTGCAGGAATTGAAGGCTTTCTCATTTCAAGTTGAGGATTTCAACAGGATGGCAAGCCTAGCACGCATAGTCAGCAGTTCGGCAGAGCAAGGCTGAAAGAGCGATCACGTCTAAATAAAGTATTCAAGGCGGGAAAACACGATTTCAAGCTCAAGAGCGATTCCCTTAGGCTGAAAGAGTTGATCATGGGAGTAGTACTTCGCCAGTTAGGTTTTTATAGTATAAATCAGTGTTTCCAAGTCGGAAAATGGGTCGCAATTCATTTATAAAATTCTACAACACCGACGTCTAGGGAAACGAGTTATGCAGAATGTATGTAAATTGATTTGTAGACCACAACAAATTCATAAATTTAAAAAATACTAAAAATATTATTCCAGTTGACTTTGTCCTACTAAGAACTTTGTGTAGTTTGTTATATGCATAATAACAAAACAAGTATTTTGTAATTTGATCCACTCATAAACAAAATTGAACGAGCACTTCGGAAAGCAGCTGAAATTGCAAGGGAAATGACAGAACAACCAGAAACAATCTCAATTCACGACTATTCATTAGACGAGTCAAAAATGGGATAGGAACATTGCATTATCTTAGGAGACTATGGGAGACTGGACAATTTGGAGGAACAATCACTTGGGTTCCAACTAGAAAACCTGGTGGTGTTTGACATCAAGAACAATGTAATATTGCATTTGAAATCTAACCAATTTTCAAGTAAGGAGTCGAAAGATTGCAACGCTCACTAGACACACTTTCTGGATGTCTGCAGCACAATCAATCCTGTTGGGGTGTCAGAAAATCCGACAAACGACTCAGGTTGTTTGAGTATTCTCTAACCAGAAGGGAAAATGATTAGCTGGACATGCTACCAAGTGGTACGATCGAGACATGCTATCAGCTCAAGAGGGAGTTCTTAGACAGGTATTTCCCAACTGGAAAATACTTGGCGCGGAAGACGGAGATTTTCAGCTTCAAGCAACAAGAGGGTGAAGTACTTTATGATGCATGGGAGAGGTTCAAGCTACTACTAAAGAGGTGTCCTAGTAATAAGTTGTCAAAAATGGATATCATGCCAGCCTTCACTACGGGACTAATACTAGAGACTCAGATGTTACTAGATGCTTCTGCAGGAGGAACCATGAAAATTAAAACAATTGTTGAGGTACAAGAGTTGATTGACAACATGTCTCTGAATTAATATCCGGGACACATCGAGGAAGAGGCTACCCCAAAAAAGAAAGGCATGATAGATCTAAACATTCAGGATGATTTACTTGCTAGTAACAAACTTCTTAACGTCCAAATCGAAACATTAGCAAAAAGGTTAGAAGCTCGTAAAGTTGCACAACTATCTGCAAAATCCATATGTGACTTCTCTAAGCAAGCTTATTAAAGTGGTGCATGCATACCTGCAAGTTTGGGGTTTTGAGAAGAGAAGGTGAAGTATATGCGAAATTATTCTAGGCAGCAGAGGAATCCATACTTGAAAACTTACAATCTAGGTTGGGCAGAACATCCTAAATTTTCATACCGAAGCAACAATGTTCTACAAGGTTGGGCAGACAAAACGCCCCCCAAGGAACTCTGCATCAACAACCTAGGAAAAATCTAGAAGATGTTCTTTCAAGGCATAAACAACACTCAGTGACAACTCGAAAGACTGGCCAAGGAGATGGAAGAAATTCAAAAGAGGAACGAAGTAGCTATGAAGAATATGGAAGTGCAGATGAGATAACTGTCTACTGAAGTTGCAAATGTTACAAGAACAGGATTTTGTGGAACAACTCTAGATAATCCTAGGAATGAAACTTGCAAAATGATGGAAGTGGAAAAGGATGAAAAGAAGGAAATTGATCATTTGATAACTGAAAGCAAGGTCATAAAAGCATTGAAGCAAATGGTTAAGGAATGGTCCAGTTTCAGCATTATACTACAAACCAAGAAAGTGACCAAGAATCAATGCTGCAAGAGCTTTTGGATTACTTATTCTCACCAACCGGTAAACCACTTTATGATAAGATGGTAGCTGTTACCAAAGAAGATCGTAAGAAACATGAAGGCGAATCTCCAAAGAAAAATGAAGACCCCGAATGCTTTAGCATACCAGTTACCATTAAGGGATTCTATGCTGGAGAAGTGATGTGTGACCTCGGGTCTAGCGCAAATATGATGTTACTATCACTAGAGTTGAAACCTTGCGAAGTAAGAATATGACTTACTCATGGTTCTCTCAAAAATGATGAAGGTGTAATAGAGATTGTGGATATTAACATTGATGGATTCACTTTCCCTATCGAGGTAGTAGTTATGGAAATGAAGAGATTAGATAGAGTTCAAATGATCTTAGGGAGATCTTTTCTCGCCACTACCCGGGCTATAATAAATGTGGATCAAGGGGAAATTATTATCAGATCTGGAGAAGACTATATCACCTAGAGAGTTTCTGGACAGTACCGTTGCCTAAAGCAGAGCGGTGTGCCGAAGGAAGAAACCAACGTGAAGGCCAGGGGCTCCCAGGAACGAGAGAGAGAGAGTGTGTTATGAGTGTCCTAAGATTCATAAATGGAAACCCCTTTAGAAACATTGGCCTTCATTGCCTTTGGAAAGTTAGGAATGCCAATATAAAGTTTATGTTTCAATTACCGTTGAGGTGGTAAGACCTCACATGTAAGGATCACCGTATGACCTGCAGGTGCAACCAAACATTGGAGGGATAGACCGAAATCAACCGAGATAGCATAGACCCTGCACATAAGGATTATCGTGCGATCAGCAGGTGCAGCTTGACAATTGATCAGGTTAGAATGTCCCAACGACCTCATCACTTATATAGTCTACTAAAGATAAATAAACGCGACATGACTGTTATTTAATATCCAACAAATAAATAGGGGGGATTCTAAGAATCCTAACTGCAGTTTACTTTTCTGCAACCAAAACAGGTAACTTGCTCTGTTGCAAACAAATAAAAATTGCAATCTCTAACCCTTAACTCTTTTATTTTATATCGTCAACTTAAAATAAGTAATGCGAGCTGCTTAGACGAAACAACAATCCATATGGATATGATACTCTACTTATCACTTTATTACTCGATAACTGATTTGGTACACTTGCTTAATATGCACATCAATTGTGACTACTAACTTAAACATAAAAGCTAAATAGCTCATGCCCAATAACTTATTAACTACCGGTGCATAGTTTAGACCATTTTAATATATTTTTGTCTTTTCAAAAGAAATATAACTACTTGATTATCTTTTATTGAAGAAAGAAGAGTTGCAATGGAATAGTCCGGTAGTTTTCTAATATGGTGATTCTACGGAATTTCATCCAAATTTTTATTTTGAAATAACGAAAATTTGTCTAATGAAAGTTCACCTAATCGAAAATTAAACCAGGTCAATGTATGTTTCTATTCATAATGAAGCAGTGGCGTTATTTTGTACCGGTTATATTTAAATACATTTTTCTTTGATAATGTAGTCAAATACATTTTCACGTTTGGAGAAAAGTATCACTTTTTGAAAGAAAACAACATTGTAACGTAATTAAGGTATAAAACAAAAGTAAGTTAGCAACCAAACATATAAAAGTAACTCTTTGTCAACATGTCATTATCCATCTAGATTAAGCTAAGTAACTTGTTTTTTTTGGGCTGAATGAAGCTTAAGACATTGTTTGGGAGTTGGGTTTTGGAGGGGAGAGGAGAGGAGGGAAAGGCTTATGGAGAGATAACTTTTGGTTTGAAAGATTAAAAAAAAAACCAGGGAAAGGTTTTGGGGGTTTTAAAGGGCTCCATTTGGTCCAGTTTTAGAGTCCCCCATATCGGAGGGTTTTGAGGGGTTAAACATATAAATTGACAATTTTGCCCTCATAATAATCCAAAATTCTAATTATGGGCCAAACCCAATTCAGATAGTTAGCACGCGTCATTCACAATATCAACATGTTCCTCTTTTCCAATTCGCGCATTCTCTCTCGATCGCTCTCACCATAACAATGACAACAACGGCGAACGGTGGCAACACAAGGTGAACGGAGGTGAACAACGGAGATTCCATCATCTCTCTTGATCCTCTTTCTTCTGGTATCGATCTCAAACTCTCCATTATTCTTTTCCAATTTTCTTTTCTTTTTTTATTTGATTCACGTTTAGTTTTTTATGTTGCTTTTTCATTCACGATTTGATTTCAGATTTTCGGTTTGATTCACGATTTGATTATTGTTTTTGTATTTGATTCATGAGTTGATTTATGAGAGTGATTTATGTTACTCACTAGATGTTGATTTGTTTCTCCATTGTTCTTATCATTTATATTTTATGATTTTTGTGTTTTCACATGATTTTTCATGGATACCGCTATCAAACTAGTTTTTATATAGTTCATTGACACTTTGAATTTGAATCTTATCTATATCTTTGAATGTTGTTGATTGGTTAGTTCATTTTGTACTTTCCTTGAACTCAAGTAGATAGCAAAGAAATTTGTGTGTTTTTGTGGTGGATTGTGTTAGTTTGACTCTAGAAATTTGAGTGTTTATGTGTTGCTATTTCATTCATGAAGAATTTGAACTCAAGTAGGATAGTTGATATTAGTTTGACTCTAGAGAATGATAGATTACGAGATAATATTGTATGATCTCATGCAGTTTATACTTTATTAATTTATGATTTTATAATATAAATGTATTCTTTGTTTTTGACATCTGTTTTAGATGTGTGTAGTTGTTGGGCTTTTTTTTCTTGTTTTTTAGTGTTGTTAGAATTGATTTTTGATCATGGTTGATTGGTTGTATATATAAATATATATTTCATTGACACTTCAAATTGAATCTTATATGTATCTTTGTACATAATTATGTGGTGGATTCAGTTTAAATGGATCATCAAATGGGTCGTCAAACAATTATCGAATTGGTTAGATGGAGAGTAAGACTTTGAATGACTCTTGTTCATGTCATATGTCTTGTAGTTTGTTACTATATGATTAAAATTTGTTCTCGAAATAGGATAGTTGATCGTAGTTTGACTCTAGAGAAGGATAGAGTACGAGATATGATAATGAAAATAATTGCTACTAGTGAAGGTCGGAAGATAATAAAAATGAGTCCTAATGCCTTTTTGAACTTATGCTCTATATACAACAAGAAGGTGGTCCTATACAAACACAAAGGGTAACTGTAGAGGAAGAAGTTGCTAAAATTCTTTACATTCTAACACTCAATGTTAAAAATAGAGAGATTCAATTCTAGTTCCGACGCTCCGACGAACCTACTAGTCGTCATTTTCATCGTGTGCTCCGATCGATAATTGAGATAGGGCGCACCTATCTCAAACAATCAGATATGGATGGCAATTGGACCCAGTCCATATGGGTACCCAAAAAAAATACCTGCAATGGGTAATTATCCGTAAATTCAAATGGGTATGGGCACATGTAAGGGTACTATACTACCTAGCCGCGCAACCCGCATATACATATTTATATAATATGATAAATGATTTAGTTATTTTTGGTATATAATTAATTTATTTATTTAACTATTTAAGTCAAACTTAAACCTAAAAGCTACTTAATTTAGTAACAGGTCCCTCCTATTGGTGTAAAAAAATTTAGGGATATTTTGGATGTTTTTATTGGACTAAATACTCCGATTCGTACTATTTTATGAGTTGATTTGAAAACTTTTGGACCATGGTTTTATTTCAATTGTGATATTTTTAGTGTCTTTTCATAGTTAAAGTGAGGGTATGGGGAAGGACACTAAAGTTGTTGCCCACGATTATCAGGCGCGGGTACGGGAATTTTTTTACAAACGAAGGTATAGGGAGGGGCACTGTAATACCTTACCCATAGGGTACCCGTTGCCATCCCTACAACCAGATGGATCACGCATTCTGGTAGAAATTCTTGGAAACAATCGATTTGATCCTTACTTTAAGGATTGCATTGGATCAATTGATTGTACACATGTTTGTGTAAAATTACCATTGGCTGAAGCTTCAAGATATCATGGTAGGAAAAGTTTTCCTACACAAAATGTGTTGGTCGCATGTTTGTTTGATCTTAAGTTTACTTATGTTTTGCCTAGATGGGAAAGCACTGCTTATGATTCTATGATATTAAAACATGCACAACGTAGAACAAATGGTCTCAAAATACCTAAAGGTAGTTAAAACTTATTGTTATGATTTTCCCTTTTTTTCTTCTTTTTTTTATGTATGTTAGTAATGATTATTTTCTTTAAGGTAAGTTTTAGATTCTTGATGTTGGATTCATGTTGAGAAAAGGGGAAATTATTATTAACATACATAAGAAAAAAAGAGAAAATCATAACAATAAGTTTTAACTACCTTTAAGTATTTTGAGACCATTTGTTATGCGTAGAGCCTGTTTTAATATCCTAGAATTAGAATCAATGTCCTCCCATCTAGGCAAAACATAAGTAAACTTAAGATCAATCGAACATGTGACCAACACATTTTGTGATGGAAAACTTTTTCTACCATGATACCTTGAAGCTTCAGCCAATGGTGCTTTTACACGAACATGTGTACAATCATTTGCTCCAATACAATCCTTAAACTAAGGGTCAAATCGATTGTTTCCAAGAATTTCTACCGGAATGCATGATCCATCTAGTTGTTTAATATAGGTATGCCCTATCTCAATTATCAAGCAGAGCACACGATGAAAATGACAACTAGTAGCTTCGCAAGAGCGTCGAAACCAGAATTGAATCTCTCTATTTTTAACATTGAGTGTTAGAATGTAAAGAGTTTTAGCAATTTGTTCCTCTACAATTTCCCTTTATGTTGGTATAAGACCACCCTCTTGTTGTAATATAGAGCATAAGTCCAAGAAAGTCTCAGGACTCATTCTTATTATCTTCCGTCCTTCACCAGTAGCAACTATTTTCATTATCTTATCTCGTACTATATCCTTCTCTATAGTCAAACTACAATAAACTATCCTATTTCAAGAACATATTTTAATCATATGGTAACAAAGTACAAGACATATGACATGAACAAGGGTCATTCGAAATCTTACTCTCCATCTATTCAATTTGATAATTGTTTGATGCCCTATTTGATGATCCATTTAAACTGAATCCACGACATAAATATATTCAAAGATATATATAACATTCAATTTGAACTATCAACAAAATCTATAAACAACCAATCAACCATAATCAAAAATCAATTCCAACAACACTAAAAAACAAGAAAAAAAACCCAACAACTACACACATCAAAATCAGATGTCAAAAACAAATAATACATTTATGTTAAAAATCATAAATAACGTCCAAACTACATGAGATCATACAATATTATCTCGTACATTCTCCTTTTATAGAGTCAAACTATGATCAACTATCCTACTTGAGTTTAAACTCTTCGTGAATGAAATAGCAACACAGAAACATACAAATTTCTAGAGTCAAACTAACGGAATCCACCACAGAAACACACAGATTTCTTTGCTACCTGCTTGAGTTCAAGGAAAGTAAAAAATGAACAAACCAATCAACAAAATTCTAAGATATAGATAAGATTCAAATTCAAAGTGTCAATGAACTATATAAAAACTAATTTGATAGCAATTTCCATGAAAAATCAAGTGAAAACAAAAAAAATCATAAAACAGAAATGATACGAACAATGGAGAAACAAATAAATATCTAGTGAGTAACATAAATCACTTTCAGAAATCAAATCATGAATAAAATAGAAAAACATAAATCAAATCGTGAATCTTCTAGTGAGTAACATTTTTCACACTGCTATCTTTCACACTGCCATGCATGTGTTGTTTCGAAGAAAAAAAAAAGCTTTTTACTATATTTTCCTTGCGGGTTGGGGGAAAAGCCCATAATTCCAACCCAAACCCAGCATGAAATATACATATAAATAAATAGAGCTCATTCCACACAAAAATGATCATTCATAACTTGGTGGTTCAAGAGGAGGCAAGCGGTAGGAGCATCAAGGAGGAGCCTTAGACCTCCTCCACTTTGTTCTTAAATTATATTTTATTTCTTTTGTATTATGTCTATTGTTACCATGAGTAACAAAACATATTTTGATTAGGGTTCTAAGATGAACCTCTATTTATTTGTTGGATTTTATTAATGCAAGGCTTTTATTTAGTTATGACATATTATAATGCGTTCACGTGCTAGGGAGTGTGACATACCTAGCTCGTGTGGTTGAACCATATATCCGTGTTGTAAGCTCATGACTCACTTGAGTCTAAACCATTGCATGCATGTGAACTTTATTCTAATCTCTTTAATAAGTTAGAGACAATTAGGGTATGTGGTTAACTTCTAAAATTCGTTAGTAAAAGTGGTTCCTTTATATGACAATCTTGGAATTTCAACATTGTCTCGTTTCAAATACATGTGAGAGTGTAAGTCCCCATTTTAATAATGATATCAATGTGTACGGAAATCTAAAGGAGTGGCGCCCCTTTACCTTAATGCACATATGACCTTTAGGGTGATGAGGAGCAACATAACATATGGAGGGATCCTGTATCACGAACTAACCACTTAGATATAATCCTTATTTCATAATTTATTAATATATTTGCATTAGGTCTAATAAGAGATAGAGAGGATTCGAATTCGAATCCTAATCTCCGTTAATAATCTGAATCAAACCCTTTACAACAAGGTAGAGAAGTTTTATTTTTATCCTTTTATAAGAAAATTTTATGAAAGTAAGTAAAGGGGTAATGAAAATCCATTACAAACAAAGAAGTTAAACAATTTGTATACATGCTAAAGTTACACCAATTTGAAAAAATCAGATTTTTATTTTTGTTATCTTGATTGATGAACCAAGATCAGGACGATCTTTGGATGAGAAACTCTAGAATTGCATCAAAACTATATCTTTGTCTTGGTTTGTTTCTAGAATTCATTTTGCAAATTGGTGGAATAACCCTTTGATATATTTTCAAAACGGTAAACATTCTTGTGATGTATTGTAATAGGTTTGAAGTATCCCTTGTACTTCCATTAATGTTATTTTGTTTATAAAAAAAAAAATCAATTGATTAGAAGTTGTATGATTGTACCACGTAAAAGAAGCCACTAATCTTGCCATCAATTGCTCCACAAGAAAATATCATTCGTTGTTTGAAAAGTAAGACAAAATGAAAATCAAGAAACGGATATAGTAAGTACTAACACAAACACGTACGACCCCTAAAAAAGAAAAACAACACACACACACATATATATATTTATTGTATACTTTGTTTACTGCGACGAAATATGGAAATTTCCACAAAGGCACAAAGAAGACTATTAAACATAAAGAGAGAATGAAAGAAACAAAGAGTAGTATAGCCAATCAAACAAACAATGACATTTAGCCAATAAACAAAATCAACCACGTGAGATTAACCAGAAAAGAAAAATAAAAGCACAAAGCCAAAAGCCAAGAGTTATTAAATAACTCAATACTATAGTAATAAGCCGATAAAAAACTGCTTTGCGGCAAAGCCACTACCAGAATTTCTTAATTGTTACTGGGGAAACAAGTAGCTGATATACATACATAGTAGAAACAATAAAAGTACAATCTAAAAAGGAAAATTCGTAAATATCTTCGAAACAATAAAAAATTATTAATTTTAAGATTTTTTTTAAGGATATTAATTTTAAGTTATGATTTGTAAGGAAAAGTTAACTGTACGTAGCATCAATCTAACACCTAGTGACCCATAAGCATTTATGATAAATATCCAAGACACATACCTACTTAGCTTAATAAACCATATCACGTAACTCGTAGTACAATATTTACGGAAACTATAGTTTTGTACCATTATTATTCAGATGTCTTACATCAAATTAAATAGAATACAATTATTGTATGATTAATTAACATTCAACAAAATTGAAAGATCAGTTCATATTCGAAGGACATGGAAGACGTATATAGTAAAAAGAGAGCATAATGAAAGACAACGACAAAAAAATGTTAAGCCTTCAGAAACCTAAATACGTTGCACATTTGGACAACAAAGAATGAGAGTTTGCGCCCAACCTACATTGTAAAATTCAAACACAATTTCTCTTTCAATTTTTCTTTTTCACGTGCCTATGCCAAAAGACTAGTCTCATGAAATATATAGAATATTTTTGCTTTTTTTTGGAAGATGAAGAAAATCATATAATTCGAAGTTTGACCAAAAATAAAAACCAAACAATAATAATACATATATATTTATTTAAAGGACCGGTGTTCTTGTTTTTTTTTTTGACAGAAGACCGGTGTTCTTTTTCTTCTCTGTGTAAAGAGATTGAGTCTTTGGTCATATATTTTAGGATATAATTATCACTCAACCATGTCACACCATATTTTTATTTTTATTTGATGAAATTCCACACCATATTGTTGATGATATTTATATGCTTTTAAGTTTTTAATAGATGATTCTCCATAGTTGATAGCATCGTTCGACCACACTCACCGACTTATTTCATTATAAATAAATAAATTTATGTATATATGTATGAATATTATGCTGTTCAATGTTTTCTCATATATAGCAGGCAAGCACTAGACAAGTGTTCGTACGAGGAACAATTTTTCTTACTAATGGAAATTTTAGCCGCATATTCGCTTTAGCATTAAACTATTTGGACATATTATGGTTCCCAATGAGTTTTGTCTCAATAATAACAATAATATCTTGCTATATATAGGCTATAATATAGGCTAAAATAAAAATCATCATCATCCTCATCACAATTAGGTTACTCTTACTCTTGATATAGAGTTATTAAAATGCTAATCATATAAACAATCATACATATAACATTAAAGATCATTTGGTCATCAAGTAGAAACAAAAAAGTAGTATTTAATTAAAAAAAAATATACAAATCTAACATACATGATTAAATATTTGATTTCATAATAATGACTAGTTATATATTTAAAATAAAAAGCAAAAAATGATAAAGAAAAAAAAAAGAAAGAAGAATTGTTAGCTGCAAATTGTAACCACCAACAAGACCCACTATCATCATCATCATCATCAATATTATCATCATCATCATCATGATCTTAATATTCATTGCAGCATCATATTCCACCATGTAATGATAACAAGTTTTCTGTACCGGTTTAGTCTCATCAATCTCACAAAATATTCCTAATCAGAAGAACAAATCCACGAATCAACGCCACCACCTTCTCCTCTATTATTATTATTATTACTATTATCATTATTATTCTCCATTGTCTTGTCATGGTTCAACGTGGTTGATGCAGAACCTGAAAAGTTAATCTTACAGTTGCTACCTACACCCCCACCACCACCTGAAGAAGAAGAACCAACAATTTTACCACCACCATAATCATCATCATGACCATGATTCACACCAAGATGTGGATTAACACCTTGTCCTTGATTCACCCCTAGATCTTCTAGAGAATTTACTGATAAACTTCCTTGCTGTTGTTGTGACTTTGCACCAAGCCCTCCTATATTACTAAAAGGATGAAACTGTTGTGAAGATGAAGGGTTGTTGAATGTATGAATAGGTTGTTGATTTTGCATACTAAGCATGAAGTTATGTTGATGATGATGTGTATAAGGTAAGCCCAAATCTGATGGTAGTTCATAATTATTGTTAACATTTGCATCAACCATGTTATGTGATGATGATGAAGATAAAAGCAATGGATTTGGATGGTTATGATGATGAAGTTTTTGTGGTGAAGGGCGAAGAGGGTAAAAAGAACTTGATGTATCAAAGTGAGAGGAATTATTTGATCTTAAAGAAGATGAGGAAGTGAGAAGATCAAGACGACGAGAGTAAGAAGAACCTGAAAAAGGCGGTGCAGGGATACCGGTGAATTCTTGAACCATGGCTCTAAAGTTCGAAGTGTCGGTTGTTAGAACTGTTGTAGGTGCTCTTCTTGAAGCTCTTGTTCTCTTCTTTGAGTTTCTTGCTGCATTGTTTGTTGTTGTTGTTGCCGCTGGTAATGATGATGAAAGTGATGCTCTTGCATTGTTGTTGTCATCATGAACTCGAAGAGCTTGAGCTTGACCTTGATGAGGAGTTGTTAACAAACATTGGTTTATGTGTTGTTGAGATGATAATGATGATGATGAAACTCCTTGTTGAGAATTTTGAGGGTGTAAATTTGGAAAAGGGTTTGTGTTTTGTTGAGATTGAGAGAGAGTTTGAAGGTAGTTTGGTGAAAGATCAAACAAAGAAATGGGGGTGGAGCTAGGATTAAATGACTGCAAGGGTGATTGTGGATTGTGTGAGATGGAACCAAATTGAAGGGTAGGTTGTTGATTGAAGAAGTTTGAAGGGAGAAGTGTTTGATGATTTCTTGAATCATATTCTTCATCTCCACTAGAAGAAATACTTCCACTATTACCAGAATCCATAGCTTGTAAATTAAGCAAAAGTAGGGAACAAAACAAAAAACTAAAGAAAGCAAAAATAAAGTACTAAAAAGGAATTGAAAATAAGACCTTAGATTAGTGGTGTTGCAGAGTTTGATAAAGAAGATATGGATTTTTCTAATTCTAAGAACACCCTTTTGTAAAGAGAACCATATCTTTTGATGGAATCCTTGATTTAGTGATCTGCAATGGAAGCAGAGATCTTTTCCTAGACTGTCTTTCAGTTGGAGAAAAAGGGTGTTTTCTATGAAAAGAAGAGAAAGAATACACACATAGGGAAATAGATCTTGTTTATGATATGATAAAATTGGCTAGGGAAGAGGTCATGAAGGTTGAAAGAAAGGAAAAAGGATGAAAAGCCTAGAGAGGTAAATTACAAAAAGGCCAAGTGGGGTGTGTTTGAATTAGGGTTTCATTTGAGAAGAAGGAAGCAAAAGTGAGAAAGGGATAGATAGAAAGGAAAGGAAGGAAAAGAAAGGACATAAAGTATTATTTATATTTATATTTATATATACACACATTTAATGGCATCATAATTATCACATTTGTAAAAATATTACTCGACAAAGATGGTAAGTTTTAGTTTAAGTGTTGTTATTATAATTGTACACTTTAATTGGAGGTTAGATAAATTCAACTGATTTAAATATTTTTTTTTAGGGAATTCAACTGATTTATATTAAAGGTAAAGGAAGTTAAAAATCCTATATTCAAATTCAAACGAAATAGTAAATATTAATTTAACAATTAATTATTAATATTTGTCATTCAAAAAATAATAATTGTACACTTTAATTAATTTTACGTACGTCATTCTTTAATTAATAATAATGTTAATTTGTTAAAATTTTATTCTCTTTCATTCACTTGTAAATTTTCATTAATTCGTGTGATGCTTTTTTTAAACTCATTTTTATTTAAAAAATATATTTAATGTAGATAAAATAACTTAATATAATAATTATTGTGGAACGGATAGAGGATTTATTTAAGGTTATGTTTGCGTTGAGAAGGAGAGAGAGGTGTTAAATTAAGTAAAGAAGATGAAGATCCTCTAGAGTCTAGAGAGTGCAAAGTGGGGTAGGCATTGGAATAGAAAGAAAAGAGTTGCCGGTGGCTGGCAACGGGTCAAACTCAAAGTGAATGGTGAGAGAGTTGTGAATGTGAAAGGAGTGAAAAGGATGCAGGATAGGAACTATTCAAACTTTTACTTAGACAAGGCAAAAAAGCTATTTGGAGATTAATTATTTGATTATTAATCACCCAATGAAAATTAGAGTGAATGAGAGAGACTTAAAAAAGAAAGCGGAACTAAGGATTGTAGGCCAAGTTTTTTTTATTTTTTTAAGAGTTGTAGACCAAGTTAGATAGCAAATTATACACACAAGGTGATTAAATCATCAAATCAAGAGCATAACATCAGCATTCCAGTTTCATGCCACTACATTTTTTTTTTATATAGATTTCAATGTTTCAAAAATTGAAAAATAAAGCTATGAATTTTAAAGTGTATGCTTAAATTTAATCACTTTAGTTGGATGTAATGGAAATCAGGGTATAGTAAGATGTCACAACTTTTAATACGATGTTATTATTTTAAAAAAATTATAACCACTTATTTAAACTACAAAAGGAATATACTTTTTTAAACACAGAGAGAGAGGTAGAGAGAGGCGGCAGCTCTAGGCATTGTCTAGGGCAATGTACCAGTACTCTTTTTCGTCGGAAAGGATGTTTTTAGGGGAGAAAGGGGTACAAGTGGG
>Ga0228711_1001157_pt1 | contig 37670 bp, 26 predicted proteins | sample MedpolnodulmetaG_2_FD_177996 | JGI IMG/M metagenome (GOLD analysis project Ga0228711, IMG submission 177996) | Root nodule microbial communities from Medicago polymorpha collected in Santa Monica, California, United States - brown nodules | ecosystem: Host-associated > Plants > Roots > Nodule...
AAAAAAAAAAACAAATATATCAAAGAAATATCAATTAAACTTGAATAAATATCTCATGTAAAATATGTGGAGAAATGTAATTTCATGATAGAATGACGATCTTATCCTAAACCCTTTTGAGTAGGGATGGAGCTCGGCTCCATAAAAAACAGAAAATACAAAAGATAAAGATATACCTCATTTGATTTTAATTATAAGCAAAAACTAGTTTTATAGATTCATTCAATAACTAAAGTATTTGATCTTTAGACAAAAAATATTAGGTATTCAATAAATCTAAAAATCTAACTTTTGTTTATAATTGAGACCGGAAAGAGTAATGAAATTATTTTAATGTTTTTCATTAGTGTGGTTAGCTCATATGCCAGCGATCTATTGTCAAGTGGTCAAAATCATTTACATTGCAATAACATATTAGAAATTGATTGTAACAGAGATGTGAACTTATGAATGCAAAATGTGATCTCAGGTTTATCTTCTAGACCTTGGGTGTTTTTCCTTCGACTATTACTTTTCTTATCCTATGACATTTTCAAGCACCTTGTAAAATTTTTAAAACTGCCCTTGGGTTTTTGGATTATAAAATCCGAAAACATCTAAACTGAGTTCGGATTTTATAATTCGAAATATACTTATGTATACTCAGCAATCAAAATCTCTCTTATTTCAACAGTTTTGAATTTTGTTTTGAAAAACAACCAAAAAACAAAGTAAAAAAATGATAAAAACCTGTCAAATAAAACCATAAAATATATAAAATTACCACCAAAAAATTTTAAAAATCAAATAAAGTTATGCATTTTTTTCCAGATTTTTCTAAGAATATGAAAAATAAAAAAAGTAAAATAAAAAATGGGTCTAAACGATGGAATTTAGGATTTTGAGGGGCGGAATCCAGTAAGAATAACTTGAATATCTTTTTTTGACTGGGAACAACTAACAATGACCAAAAACAGAAGGATGAGAGTTAGAAAGATTAATATCATCCTTAAACTGGTTACCCATGTTACAAACAAACACAAAATTTGTGCTGATACAATTCAGATTATATGATCCAAACTGTTTTTCCTCTGAAAAGGGGTGTTTATAGGGTGTTCGGATTTTATAATCCGAAAAAAGCATGGAGCGCGGCCTATTTTTAAAGGTTTTTGGATTAGAAAATACGAATTTGTGAAAAAAAAACTCGTTTTTTTTCACCTAATAACAAAGAAAAACTCAATTTGTATTCTAAAATCCGAAAATTTCAAAGGCATTGTTGAAAAAAAAATAAGATGCACGAGAAATGAGTAGGGTGAAAAAAGTAATAGGCTTTTTCTTAAGAGATTCAGCAGGCCCAACAACCATGTTAGTCTTGATAATGAGATTCGACTAAGGGAAACTTAGAGTTTTACTTTTCTCACCCTATGAAATTCTCGTGCGCCCTATTTATTTTCCAAAACTACCCCTGTCCAGATTATATTTTCCAAATTAGATTGTTAGTATTTTCCAGATTTTAAAATCCGGAATGCTCTTTTTCCAGAATTTTTTTATTTTAGCCTTTCAAATTCGTAAAATAAAATGCAAATAAACATAAAAAACAGAATAAAAAAAACACAAAGATAAAAATAATTCATTTTATCAATATATGAATAATAATTACAATAATGTTGAAGCTTTTTAAGCTTATTATATAAGAACCTAAAACTATTTCTAATCTTATTACATAAGAACCTAAAACTATTTCGAATATCCTAAGAGCCTAAGCTATACTAGTGGCTCCAGCCACTGGTGGAGAGGAAAGAGGCGGGACGAAAGAGGATGGAGGGGAAGAAGAAAACAATGCTGGCGGAGGCACATGGGCCTCTAGGGAACAAGAGACCATGATGATCAACCTTGCACCCAGACAGACCAACCTCAGACCCAAACTGACCAAAGTGACCCTAGATGAACCACACTTCTTTGCAGCACGGTTCCATCCCCATTGATCGTTCATACAATCCTTGAAAATTTCCAAAGAGGCCTCTTTCTATGAAATGCCAATGATGGAAGCACATGGTTGTAGAAGGAAGAGGAGGAGAGGGTGGGAGATGTTTGTGTGAGAAATGGTGGAGAAGTGGATGGTATTTATAGGGAGGAAATGTCTCCATAGGTTGTATCTACCATTAATAGAGTCAAAAAACGTGTAAAACACGTTTTTCAACTTGATCACCGCCCAAAACGTTTGAAAAACGTTTTCTTTGTGGTGCAGACCACCGACCAAATGTGTCTAATGCAGTTCGGATTATATAATCCGAACGAAATTATTACTATTCTGATTTTGTAATCCGATTTAATACGATAATGGGTGAAACAAAGAGAAACTTGGTACTTTATGTAGGGTGAATGATGATTCGAATTATATAATCTAGAATGCTTCAGCATAGGATTCTTTTGTGTGATCCACATTGCACCGACAATTTATGTGGTCCACAACGCGCAGATACCTCTATAAATAGGGGTCCCTGTTTTCATTACAAGTAAACTACACCAAAAAAAATAATCATGGATTTCCCTTGCTTTGATCCGAACACGAAGCTAGCGTCAGTCTACTACAACAAGGGAAAACCACCTCATCTGTTTAGGATTCGCAACGATGTCACCCTCTCTAGGCTGAAGGACCAGCTGGATAAAATCAACTGTCAACTCAACCACATAGACACGAGAAGGGTGGTCGGTGTTGAATTTCGATGTTCATTTTCCAACTCAGCTAGATCACTTCGGTTCCGCCGGATGAAACTCACAAACGACGACGACGTGAGAACCATGTTCTTTGTCTTTGGTCAGCACAGTACTAGAGGACCGATTGAGTTGGACACTTTGTTGGTTAGATCTATTGAACAAATTCAAAAAAGTTAGATCCGGCCCAGGAACTACGAAGAGATCAGGGCTCTGCTGGAGGGACCAGACGAAGAAGTTAGTTAAGGTGATCCCTGATAATGTGTTATGTTTTAATTAATCGTGTGTTTTATGTTGTTTTAATTAAGTGTTAGTTGTATGTTGTTGAATTAAGTTGTTCCATTATGTTTTGAAAAATATATATTATTTAAACTTTCATTTTGTTTTAATTTACGCTAAAATAGTCCGAATTCAACTCAATTTTCTAGGGTGTAAGTACAACTTGGATTATATAATCTGAATTACACTAGAGTAATTTGGATTATAAAATCCGAATGGCCTCAGCATAAGATTCTTTTGTGAGGACCACATTTCACAAATAGTTTTTGTGGTCCACAACATCCATAAACCCCTATAAACAAGTGTTTTCGGTTTTCAGACAAACACACCAAAGAAACCATGAAATTTTTTGTCATTGTGCTGAGGTTCTTTGTCATGCTGTTGCAAAATAGATTACTCTCTTTGTGACAAATAGATTTCTCTCTATGTGACATTATGATGAAGATCTTCATCATGCTTTCAGAAATATACAGATACTCCTTGCTGCCTCTTTGATAGATAGATACAAAGCTTCAGAACTTGATCTATAGATATGAACATCAAGAGATTTCTATGAGTTAGATCTTGCTGCCTGCCAGATGAATAAGTCATATGGCAAGGCAGCATGATCTAACTCAAAGAAATCCTCTTGAAACACCTTGACTTTCTTTATTATGTTGCAAATCTAACTCCGAAGAAGAGGTTCTTATGAGCTCGATCCTGTTGGCCTGCCAATCGTAACATGTCAGTTGGCAAGCCGGTAGGATCGAGTTCAAAAGCTCATCTTCAAATACTTTCCCAAAAGATTAATCATTTCTGTTATTATGTTTGTTTTTACTTGACTTATGTTGTTTTTATTAATGGTATGTACGTTTGTTTTATTTTTTTCAAGCAATTCACCATGAAAACACTCTAAATACAGGGTATGATGCAGTTCAGATTTTATAATCCGGACAAACTACATGCAATCTGGAATATAAAATTTGTAACCCCTCAGTTTATTTTGGATTGCGGCGTTTCACCAAAGGTTTGACCGGTTAGTGGAGTTTTAATTCATTTTTGGACAGTTTTGGTTGTAGAACATGTTTTATGTGGCTGTACTTATGACCTATGACTGATTTAAGGCTATAAAATGGCTTGGATCTTCAACAATTTCTTTCATTCTTCACTTCACCTCCTTTCTTACATTTTCTTCAATTTTTTTTTAGTTTTTAGGTAGTTTTTAGGTGTGTTTGTGGTGTCATGGTCATTGTTGACCGTTCATACGACCCCTGCAATTGCATTGCAGCTTATGTGTGGGTTGTATAATGGTCAACAAAGACCCTTCACATCAAAGAAAGACGCAATATTTATATCGATTTTGTCAGGATTTTATTTTCCGGAAACACTAACAATCTGGTTCGGATTATATTTTCTAGACCAGAGGTTTTTTTGGAATTTTTGCAGAGTGTAGAAGAACACGGTAGGGTGGCAAAAGTAATACTCGGAAACTTATGTTTTTCAAGTAAGAATGACATCTTTATTATTTGGCAGGTTAGTATGTTTTTAAGTATATATTTTGTCTTCAAAGTAAATTCCAATTTAAAGTTAGAATTTGAAGCTTACGGTGAAGTTAAAATAGTGTTCACAATACGTACAACAGAATGAAAGTTGGATCTATTTTGCGTTTAATTATAAAATATATATATATATACACACACACACAAAAAGTATACATTCGTATAAGCTCTTGAAGCATGAAAAATTCTTTAAGGATGTGAAGACCCTGTGTGTATCCACACCGAGACCAATTCTTACTCTCAAACTTTGAGTAGTGGATTAATATATAATATTCTACTTAAAAATTCACTCAACGTGTATCCACACCAAGACCAATTCTTACTCTCAACCTTTTTCTTAATCAAAATATTCTACTTAAAATTTTTATATCTTTATTAATTAGATTCTCCAATCCAATCATCAAATGATAAAATTATTCTTTAGCAAGAACTAAAACACTCGTTTGTGTGTAACCTTATAGATTCATAGTGAATCGGTGATAGATTAATCAAATTAATATATTAATCAAGGTAGGCGTCTAGTAACACTCCTTAACGTACATGTAGTATGAAATATTATTTTACTTTTAAGAACCATTTAGAACAATATAATATTTTTCTTCTGTCTTTACAACTCTTGTTAACTCTAGAGCATGATACAATTTTCAAACTCTTATAAGTTAACATATATGACTTAAGAAACTCATTTTTTCTTCCATTCAATTTCCCTGGCCATGGTTTTAATTTTATCACAGAGCTCAAACTCACTACCAAGAGATGACGGATTCAATCTTCATTAATCATTAATTATACAAGTATTTGATCGTAGAGTAGTCATTAATAAGAGAGTGGGTGTTAGAGAGACTGTTGAAAATATAGTATCCCAACATTACTCTTTAATCATATTCAAAATCCTATCAACTAACACCCTAAGGTATTAGGTGTTCAGAATCAAAATACAATAAATAATATTTTTATTACTATGACAATCTCGGGTCAAAGAAAACCATTATATTCTTTCTTGATAATTTTTCTATTGACATTTTAAGGTAATATCGACCATTATAAATTCTCAATTGTGTCAGTTCAATGATCATATCACTATATGTAATTTAATAAATGAGACATATTAATCTTTATCCAATAAAGACTATCACATATATATTGATCAATCTGAATTATTGATGTCATATATTCACAATAATCACACGACCAAGAACAATTTAGATTACAAAATAATAAAAGACTTGTTTCTCATTATCATAATCTCTATCATGATAACAAGTTTATAGTTTTAATCAAGGACGTTATCAAATTAACTATTTCACTAAACAGTAAACAAGGTAATGAATATTTATTAAGTCTAAAATTAGTTACATAATTGATTGGATCTTAGACATCTCCAACATATGGAAATTAAAATTAAAATATAGTAAGTTCCAAATTATAATTTAAAGTTAAAATATATGGCATAAGTTTTTTTTTTTAAAGTATATATTTTGCCTTCAAAGTAAATTTTAAATTAAAGTTAGAATTTATGGCATAATATTTATCTTTCACTTCTCATAATATCTATCTCTTAATCAGTCTCCACTTTCATATTTCCACTATTTTTTTTAAATCAAATTTGCTACATTTTTTTTTCTTTGTACAAAGTATGATATTTGGAATGGAAGAACTTCATTCATATAATGTGCTGACATTATTTTCTCAATGAAGAAAAAAAAAACAAAGAAAAGAATAAAAAATAAAAACACCATAAAGTACTAAAGAGTGATAACATCAGTCTTGGGTGGTTCAGTTGGATCAAAATCATCAACAACAACATTTTTAGAAAGCCTCAACAAGCTCCTCATAGGTAAAATAGCTTTAGGGTTAACATCATGCATTGCCCTAGCAAACAAACACCTACATGTTTCACTTGCTTTCTCAAACAACATCGTATCCATGTTATTTGGTCCCAACAAACAATGTCCCAATATTCTCAAAACTGGTTGTAACAATTCCCATGGAATTGGAACCCTACCCGTCTTAACAAACTCTTCACCACCTTTACCTTCACCTTCTTTATCTATTTCAACTTCATTATTTTCTTCTTCATCTTCTTCTTCATCATCTTCATCTTCGAAATTCTTATACATGTCACCATCTTCACCAGCCCAAATCTTACAAAAGTTACAAAAATCAATTTTTGGTGAAACAGGCATTTGAGATATTTTGCTGTAAAACAACTCGAATGCAATGCCTACAATTCGAGCTCTTCGTGTTGACCGAACAGTGCCGTGTGGCTCAAGCGAAGGAGATAAAACAACGATGTTTAGATCAGTTGCACTGTTTTTATTGACTACTGCTTTGGATTCATGATACACGCTAGGGTGTGACATATCAGGAATAGTAACGGTAACGGCTTCACCGGCGCGTGAGGTTGTTTCATGCGCGTAGAGAGCTAAAAGAACAGCTTCAAACCCGGCTTGCGGTTTTCTATCGGCGATGCGTGAGAGGTAAACACCGGCGATAATCGGGAGGAAACGTAGGACGGTGAGTTGGAGATCAGCGACATTGGATTGAAAAGTGTCGTAGAGCCAACGACAAAGATTGTTGTCCCCGGCGCCGGAGTTGGGTTGGCGGAGGAGGGTGGCAATTTGGTTGTAGATTTCGGGTTCGTTGAGGATAGAGAGAGGGGTGGTTGATGGGGTAATGGAGAGTGTTGGATTGACGATGGTGCAAAGGGATTGGAGAGCGGATTGGATTTTATCTGAGGTGTTTGGGGTGAAGGTGACGGCGGAGGAGATGGGTGTGGTGGCGGTGGCTTCGTCGTCGGACATTGTGTGGTGTGTTGGAGAAATGAGAGAGGCAACGTTATAAGGATCAGTTGTGTTGTTTTGTGTCAATGGTGGTAATGAATAATGAGAGAGAAGGCGTAAGTTATGGAGAAAAATTAGGATCTTAATTGTGCTTTGATAAAAAATAAAATAAGGTGATAAGAATCAATAATAATGATAAAAAAATTACAATAGAAATATAATAATATGAATAAAAATATCGCAACAGCCCTAATCCAAATCATATTTTCTTTGTTAAAATTCATAAACAATCCCCAGAAACAACGTAAAAAAACTTGATCATCAAATGTACTAAATTGTTGTCAAGTAGTAAAATTTATGAATTCATCTCTACATGGATTGTGAAATTCCGACTAACTAATATGAGTGTGATTAGAATTATGTAACTTGAGGGGTTGCATTTGGCAATGGTTGGTTTAACTAAACGAAAGAAAACAAATAAAATGGTGATTAGGTCATGTTGGATTTCCCTATCTTTCACCGCTTGGTAATTGGGTCTAGTGTCTACAATTACATATTTGGTTTAATGACATTTAAAGAAAAAAAAAGTAGCTAGGCAATGTCGTTGTGATGAGCACTCTTCTCATGTTACAACCCCCTAATGCATTAGGTGAGTCAGTAAACTTTAAAGGTTTTAAATTGCGTCAAACTACTGTCACAAAGATGGTAATAGAATTTGTCTAAAACTATTGCAGATTGAACGATTATAACTAGGTCAAGTGTGAAAGCTAGGGTTAGTATTCCATAACACCCTGACTTTTAAGAAGGCGCGGGGTTGTTGTTTTTTTTTTAAAAGAAGAAAGCTCAAAACTAACATTAAAAGATTCATGATGGTCTTAAATTTTAAAATTAGAGTAAACATATTCTTTAAAAAATATTTCCCAAAAATAACAATCTGCATCAGCTGCCACCTTTATATAAAACATTTTTAGGTAAAGAGTTCTCGAGTCAAACATATTGTATAATTCATAAAGTATACAATAATGTGTAAATATTCATTCCTCATTGTAGTATCATTAACAACGGGTCCAAAATAAAGTAGAGGAAATAACATAGAACTAGACGAACATAAATCTTAATTGGTCCTTAACTCTCTACTAAGACGACACGGTATAATAACCTAGTAACGACGTCAATCTATATGACTTCTGCTTTCCAACCATGTCACCTCCTTGTGAAATCTTCACAACCAAGTAGATATCTATAACTAATACACAAGGAAAATTTGGGGCACCCACGCCACGATTTCCACAGGTAAAGTAGAGGGTCATGATCTAAAAACAACAAAATTACGAAAATATGACATTTATAATATTCAAGCATGGTAAATGACATCAGGGTAAACATTTCTCATACAAAATGGAATTATGCACAATTAGCCTAGAAATACAGACTCTACATGAGTGTGACTATACGAGGTCATCGTTATGACACCTATTCAAGGCTTTCACATGTAAATGATTCTAGAATACAATCGACTTCGAAGAAGGTCGTAGGGAAATACCTACTAAAGATATGTTGTCCATCGTGGAAGCAACATTGTGATACCTATACGAGGCCATCACTAGTGTTCCTTATTTGAGTGTATCACTGACTCAAAATAAGTTGGGTACCTATTCGAGACTACCTCATTTTGTGGCTCCTATTTGAGGTTGTCGCGTAACTATGATATTCATGGGCATACGATTCTCAATCTATGCTAGTGCAATGCAACAACTCACATATCTCAATGACATATGTAACATCAATGGCATGCTTATTTATATATAATCATAATCATATATATATGTTCTGCTAATACACCTCCCCTCAAAAATTAAAAGGTGTTCATTAACACAATACTCCTTTTCACATATACCAAAAAACACCACCTTTTAATTTTAAAAAGGAAAAAACTTAGTTAAAATTTCTTATGTGTTTTTTTTATGATTCTTAACTAAATTCATATAATAATATAATCCCCTGATTATTATTGATGAGAAATGTGATACATATACAATTGTTTCTGATTATGATATAAAAACTAATAATGCCTAATCAATATAATTACATATTTGACAAATCAAATAATAATGCCTAATGAATATGCAATAAATATGACAAGTTAAATAATAATGCCTAATGATATACAATAAACATAATTGATTCTAATACTTCCCCGCAGTCGAAGCGGGAGGTGGACGAATGTTGAGGCTGTTACGAAAATCTTGGAACAATATCAAGGAAAGACCTTTTGTGAAAACATCCTCAATTTGATATCGTGATGGTACGTGCAGAACTCGGACTTGGCCACGAGACACCTTTTCGCGAACGACACGAATATCCATCTCAATATGTTTTGTTCTTTGATGTTGGACCGGGTTACCAAAGAGATAAATTGCACTGACGTTGTCACAATAAACCATGGTGGCTTTGTGGATGGGACAATGTAACTTAAGGAGAAGATTGCGTAGCCAGCATGAGTCAGAAACCACAATGGCAATTCCACGGTATTCTGCTTCGGCACTAGATCGGGATAAGGTGGGATTTCGTTTAGATGACCAAGATATTAGGTTATCTCCAAGAAAGACACAGTAGCCAGAAGTAAAGCGTCTGGTGTCGGGGTACCCACCCCAATCAAAATCTGTATATGAAATTAAAGAGGTTATGGATGAAGGGTAAAGATGCAAACCATAGTGGCAAGTGCCCTGAATATAGCGCAGGATACATCTAAGAGCATGCATGTGGTCTTCCATCAGATTGTGCATAAAGAGACATATCGATTGTATTGCATGGGAGATATCAGGACGACTGAAAGTAAGATATTGGAGGGCTCTTGCAAGACTACGATATAGGGATGGATCTGTATATGGATCACTTTTGGTGGCACTCATCTTAAGTTTTGTGTAGATCGGGGTTAGGCATGGTTTGCAAGATGACATATGCTCTTACAATAATTTCTTCAACATACTTTTTCTGTGATAGAAATAACCCTTGTTGGTGTCAAGTGACTACAATGCCCAAGAAATATCTCAAAGGTCCTAAATCTTTCATAGCAAACTCGAAACTAAGAAAGGAAATGATAGATTGTCGCAAACCATCATACAAGGTTGTGAGAATAATATCATTAACATAAAGTAAAATGTATGCCATATGAGTGTTTTTATTGTATATGAAAAAAAAATGATCACATTTGCTTTGAGAGAAACCGATAGATGAGACGTAGTCGGCAAATCTCTTATACCAAGCTCGAGGAGCCTGTTTGAGCCCATAAAGTGACTAGCAGAGAAGACATACATGATGAGGTTTTTCTGGATATCAAAAACATAAGGGTTGATGCATATTTCTTTTAGTTCACCGTGTAGAAAAGCGTTCTCGACATCCAATTGATAAATTTGCGAAGATCGAGATGTAGCAATGCTAAGAACTGTTCGAATTGTTACTGGTTTTGCAACAGGACTAAAAGTCTCTCCACAGTCAATGCCAACTTGTTGACCTGCACCATAACCTACAAGTCGGGCTTTATGCCTCTCAAAAGTACCGTCAGATTTTTTTTATTTCTAAAAATCCACATAGATCGAATAACATTAATATCAGGTGGTCGGGGTACTAAATCCCAAGTCTAATTTTTAATTAGAGCATTAAATTCATCATCCACAACCAATTTTCAATTTGGATCTTTAAGTGCAGACACAAGATTTCTAGGTAGAGAAGATTTTGCGACATGGGTGTGGAGACCATAGTATTTTTGGTTTGGTTTAAAAATGATATGTGGGCTCCTAGTTACTAGTTTGGTGTTTGCGTGTACAGTTGATTGAAAAATGGGAGGGAGATTTTGTGGTATGGGATCGTGATGGTTTGATGGTGTATGAGAGGAGGGTGATGTAAGTGATGTTAAGTTTGGGTTTATGTTTGAGTCCAATTGGTGCGAAGGTGAGGAAATATCTGGTGTATTTGTGTTTAAGTTTAGAGAAGGAGAGATGTTATGGTTTGTGTTATTGGTCGGTTGTGGATTAGATGGTTTGGTTTTGGTCCATTAGATGTTGTATGGTGTAGGGGGACAAGTCATTGTCTAGAAAAGTGTATGTATTAGGTCGGGAAATATGTAGTTTTACATATGGGAAAATGGTTTCATCAAATAGGACATGACGAAAAATAATAATTTTATTTGAAGAGAGGTCTAAACATTTATAGCGTCGATGGTTTGACGGATACCCTAGAAATACACATTTTGTGGACCGAGGTTGAAGTTTGTGAATTTTGGATGAAGGAAAAAGAGGAAACCATAAACAACCAAACACTCATAAGTGGGAGTAGGACGGGTTGCCTTTGTGGTACAACATTTTAAGTGGTGACTCAAAATTGATAGTTTTGCTTGGTAATATATTCAGAAGGTAGGTTGCCATTTCTAAAGCGTGGTGCCAAAAAGAAGTGGGTAATGATGCATGAATTAATAAAGTCCGAATAATATTGTTAATGGAGCGTATTTTTCGTTCAAATTTACCATTTTGAGAAGATGTATAAGGGCAAGATAAACGAAAAACAATTCCATTAACTTCACACATTTTTCAAAAATTACTATTGACATATTCATTACCATTGTCACATTGAATAGTTTTAATGTTACGTTGGAATTGTGTGTTGATGTATGCTCTTAATTATTGAAATAATGGATAAACTTGAGATTTATGTGACAGAGGAAAAGTCCATAGAAAATTTGAATAATTATCCAAAAAAAAACATAATATTTGTACACCGGAGCATTATTTGTTTACATATAGGAACCAGAAACATTTGTATATCAATCAGCAAAGTTATCAATAATAATCAGGGGATTACATTCTTATATGGTATCAGTCTTACAGATCCAAACCTAAAACTCTTTCTCTCTGTCGGCGCTTCCCTTCATTCAATACTAGCCATGCCTTCGAGCACCAATCCCCCCATAAACAATAATGGTGACACATCGTCGGTGTGAAACCCACCTGCTCCTACGATATCAAAATCAAATTTTCACACTGATTTATCCATTACCAACGTCAAAACCATCATCCCGACCATGTTGGATAATGATTCTAATGTCTATTTATCAAGGTCTGAACATTTTTGGGTGTAAGTTCGTGTCCACAACCTTCTTGATCACATCATTTCACCCTCTGATGAAACCGCCTGCAAAGCCGCCAAGGAAAAAGATTGTGATCTTTGGAATCGCCTTGATGTTGTGTTATTGTAGTGGATGCATGCAACTGTCACACAAGATATCCTTACTTCTATTCTTGTGCTTGATGACTTTGCTGAAGAATGTTGGAAACGTATCGCAGCCATGTTTAATGACAACAAACATGCTCGTGCTGGTCAACTCGAAAATCAATTCAGCAACACCAACCTGGAAGAATTTCCATCCACCAAAGCTTATTGTAACCACCTTAAGCTTCTATCCGACCAACTGACCAATGTTGGCTCTCTAGTTACTAATATCCATTTGGTATTAAAAATGATCGCAGGTCTCACTGATGTGTATGCTGGATTCGTAACATATGTTTAACAACATGACCCTCTTCCCACTTTTGCCGCTGCAAAATCACGATTAGAACTTGAAGAAACAACCATGCTTCATTGTGCTGCTCGTGAGTCTAGCTCTTCTAATACAACGACACTCTTGGTCAAAACCGAATCTGATGAAGATGTCACCCACAACCCCCTCACTGGTCACAACTGCGCCTCACCAACAAACAATAACCGCGGTAACTGAGGCAAAAGAAACCACCGCAACACTAGCGGTCGGAACCCAGGGTGAGGTGGCAAAGCCAGTTCCAACAACTATGGTGGTGGACGCGGATAACAACATCAACAACAACAGTGGCAACAATGGGGTCCTAGGCAGCAGTGGGCTCCTTGGAACATCCTGCTGTGTCCTTACCCATCCTACAATTGGGGTAGGCCCAACAACAATCCCAACCCTCAGCAAGGTGGAGTTCATGGACCTAGACCTCAACAAGTTGCGTTCAATGTCAACATATGTAGCCCAACTTACATTGAAAATGCCATTCACACTCTCAACCTTGCGCAGCTGAACCCATCTTGGTATATGGACACCGGAGCCACTTCCTACATGACGTCCTCACAAGGCAATCTCTCGTCTTATTTTAATTTGAACAAAAATAATAAAATCATCGTAGGAAATGGTCACTCTATTCCAATTTATGGTTTTGGCAGTACACAAATAGCGCCCCCACCCTCCTCATAATAATGTCTAATGAATATACAATAAATATGACAAGTCAAATAATAATGCCTAATGAATATACGATAAACATAATTGATTTTAATAATTCACCATGATTTCCTCGAATTCTTAATTTTCTCAAAGTTTGTTATATACAAAAAAATATGTATTTTTAGTTAAGAACCATACGAAAAGCACCTAAAGAATTGTACCTAAATTTTGTCCTTTATCATATAATTTTCTAAAGCAAAAAGGAAAGCTTTTGTGCATTTGAGAACAATTTCTCTCAAAAAAAAAAAAACATTTGAGACCAATTGTTTGGTTAGAGATAAGTACGTAGTATTGCAGCTTCCTTAAAAAAAAGTAGTATTGCAGCTAGATCAAAGTCATATTTTTAAACCAAGTTGTTTGGGCTCCAGTGGCAAGGAGCTCATTCCAAGGACGTACCCGGGGAATACCGAGTTCGATTCCCAGGAGAAACAACGCTTGACCAGTGCGCGTGCCTCTACACATGAGCCGGATTAGTCGCCTCACCATTGGTGGATCGGAAACCGGTGCAAAAGAAAAAAAATGTCATTTTTTTAGAAATATGATATATTTTTCCTACTTTGGGTGCAACAGTACTTAAATGTTTTTAATTTTTTTTTGGAGAAACTAAAATTATACACCATCCGATCACAAATATAATTTTAGATTCATTCAATAAATGATGTATGTGGTCTTTGTTGTAGACAACAGCATACATCTTTTATTGAATGACTTTAAAATATGAATTTTTGCTTATATTTGTAATCGGAGGGTGTAATTCGTAACGATTTTTTTTGCTTAGATCCATTCATAACGATGACACTAGTTTTTTTTTTTTTTTGTGGTGTACAAGGTTCGAATATCAGACCTTGCATATATTATGCATTGTTTTTATCAACTGAGTTAAGTTCATGAGAACACAACGATGACACTAGTAATATTACAACCGACCATTTTGAAATTTAAACTATCTTTTAAAATTATAAAATCAAGGTTCTACCATTGAATGAACACCTCATGGACCTAATATGTTGTACAATGCTAATTTGAAATTTAAATTGCTTTACCTTTGAATATTATTTAAGGAACCGTATATTTTGTACTAATATAATATATTCATAATACTATATTTAGTTAATAAAAAAAATTAAATGATATTTACTTTTTTAACTGTAGGTTCAATGAACAATTTTATCAAAAGAGTTGACTTTTCAAGGGCGGCTTTGAAATTCTCATTCATATATAAAGGAATTTGAGGCTAGTTTTTATTATTGTCTTCGGATAAAGAAAATAAATATTATTTATATAAAAAATAAACTTAAAACATTAATTATTTTATTTGACTATATTAATTAAAAATTAGATTTTATAACCTTATAAAAAATTATTGAATTTGATAATATTACTATAATTCCCTCAAAAAATATAATATTGCTATAATTAATGAGTTTGAAATTTTTAATAAATATAATTATGAATTTTATTGTGTTTGTTTTTATTTAATATTGTTAGATACATTATATGAAACTGTACCAAAAAAAAAAGATACATTATATGAAAAAGTTGAATATTTTATTTGATTATTTTATTAAAATCTAGTTAGATAATGAACAATGTCTACATGGTTCAATGATCGGTCCAATTTTAATCATTTTAAAATTCACCTTCAGTCCCTTGAAAATTACACTATTCCTCTCTTTTTTTTATTACAATGTATACACTTGTTCCTTAAAATATGTATATGTTTACTCCCTTTGTTCGTTTTTTAGCGACATTTTAGAATAGCAACACCAAATTAGAAAAGTGTATTTTTACACTTTTTTTTTCTTCCATTATACCTTTATTTTAACTATCAAGCTTAACTTAATTTGTAGAAACAATGTATAATATATGAAGGGGACGAATTCCGAACAATTATATTTTAATAAAAAATCTAAAATAATTAATGCCATTTATGTTTTATAAAATAATAACTATTAAATATAAAACTAAATTTTTAACTTTACCAAACTTACACCTTTTCTTGTCAAAAAAAAAATTTACCATATTTGCATTACAAAAAAATATTTATGAGTTTATTGAAAATTTTAAAAAATACTTCAAGTATATAAAATAAGTAAATAATGATGTACAAAATAATATTTAAATAATATTTTTTTAAAAACAGTGTTAAAGTTTTTATTGAAAAATAAATAAATGTCACTTTTAATAATTTTTAATGTATTTTATAAATCAATAGCATATGAATAAACATTTATTAATATATACCTTCAATGTCTAGTCAAAATATTAAAATTTATAGTGAAATAAATTTAATATTTTAATTCATTAAAATTTATATAAAGAGTATAATGTGTATTTATTATTATATTTTTAAAACAGTATAATGCACCTCAAATTTGTCTATTTAAGCAGACTACTAGAGTCATAAGAAAAACATAAGAGAGAGCATTTTCACAACTTCCCTTTTGTCTTCTGATCCTCACTACCATGGCTAGAAATAAGGTGAAACTAGCATACATAACATGCGACTCGAAGAGGAGGATAACATTCAGAAAGAGGAAAAATGGTTAGATTTAGCCTATCCATAATTTCAATAAAGCATGTATAGATTAACTTTGTATATCATACACATAGCCTTTTTTCCTAGAATCAACACATGTTAACACTTTTTTTATATTTTTAAAAATTATAATTTATAGTTTTGAAAATTCGTGATTTAGATTTCATTTCGTAAATTTGAAATTTTATCATCGATTATATATTGTTTATGGATATAGATTTTTTTTTAATAGGAATTATGAAGAAGATTAATGAAATTAGCACAATGTGTGGAGTAGAAGCATGTGCAATAATTTCAGAGCAAAACAACCCTCGAGTAGAGGTTTGGCCATCAGATTCAGGGGTCAGAAGTGTGATATCTAGGTTTAGGAGTTTGCCTGGACATGAACAAAGAAAAAAGATGGTGGATCAAGAGGTCTTCTTGAGGCAAAGCATTGGAAAAGTCTACGAGCAGTTGAAGAAGCAAAGGGAGGAAACTAGAAAGAAAGAAATGACCAATATCATTGATCATTATATTCAAACCCTAGAATTTAATGGAAATTCGATGAGCAAATGTGATCTTAGTGATTTTTCATCTTTTATTGATGAGAATTTGAAGGAGGTTGATCGAAAGATGAAAGAAATGACAATCAAAGATTAAGAGGAGGTTGGAAATGGGGTGGGATTATGAATGGTTTTCTCTTTTTACTCTTTTGTTGTGTGATATGGAGTCTCTTCTCCATTGTCATTTGGTTTTACTGTCTTTTCCTTTTTGTTTGAAAGTTTGTCTTTGTGCATGTTTGTTTCAAACATGTAGACTTTGCTTTTTAAGTTATGTTTACTTTTAAACTACCGATGATAATCAATGGAATAAATGAGACTTTGTTTTGTGATCTCCAAATGATCGATATAAGAGTTCATTTATGCAAGCCCATACACTTGACTCCAACCCACATGAAAATTTCTCTTTAGGCACCTAATATTTTTTCACAGGCACCTCTAGCTGACCAAAATACCTCCAACAACAATTAACTATCGTTCGTTTCCAAACTGCATTTAGTTTTCGTCCCAGACCTATCATATACAGTAACACATAAACATAACTCATGGTAATTAATTACAATTTAACTCATTAAATTTGTTTACCATCTCTATACAAATCATGTTTACAATTATGGTTTGTTTCTTGTTAGAAACAGGACCCATTCCAGTTGCATACAATACATGTTTTTACTTACAAACAAGAATCGAACCATTGACGATAATGATTATATATTTTTTTAATGACACACGCACACACACATATTTGGAAAAAATCTCCTAAAAGAGTACAAAAAAAATATAGAGATGATAAGCACAAGAAGAACTCTAGTTAATCGATAACAAAACAAAAGGACCCCCAATAAAAACAACACTAAAAAAATCATCTAACCTCCTATCAGGATCACCTAACTCAGCCGAAAGAGAGTAAGACTATGAACATAACCCCAACGACAACCAACCCACAAACAAATACTACATGTGACACTATCAGTGCCAACACATAATGGGACTTGCGATTACTTCTGCCCCGATGGCATCCCTCAAGATTAGAAGAGGCTAAGACTATTTCTTCTTCCTTTAGTAGGAAGAGAAAAAAAAATTGATTACTAGCTCTTCCTAGCAATACTATTCAAACATGGGATGAGATTGAGGAAAAAATTCTTGGAGCGTTTTTTTACAGTCACCAAGTTCATGGAAAATCATGTTAAAATCACTCATTTTGAGGATGCTGATGCAGAGTCTTTACATGACACATGAGAGAGTTTTTATTGTTACTAAAATGGTGTCTTGGCCACGATATATACAGGGCCGGCCCTAGGCATAGGCCGGGGGTGCGACGGCCTAAGGCCCATGTCGGTAGAGGGTGTACATAGAAATATTTGGTTTTTGGGGGGTGTAGATAGCAAAATTCAATGAAAGGCCAAACATGTTGAAAGACTGGGCTGAAGCCTGTTAATATTTTTGGCCCTTTTGTCTCAATTTGCTATATATACCCCCTTATATACAAAAATTTCTATATACACCCTCCCTATAAATGTTTTTGGTTTTTCTTAATAATGTGCCAAAAAATTATTATCGAATAAATTTGTGATATTTTTGTGGGCCCTTGGTTTCTAATAATGTGCCTCACTAATATTAAATATATTGGTCATATTTATTATCCAAGAAATTGGGATATTTTATAACAAAACAAATTATATTTTAGTTGAAAATATGCTTACTAGAGAAATTAATCTTAATGTTGTCTTTCAAAGGTTCCAAAAAATTAAATTATATCAATATGCTAAATCATGTGAGACGCATTTAGGATCATGTGGCCCACTCATCTTTTTTTGTTTTTTTTGTTATGTTTAGGTAATAAAAAGCGGGGAAAAAACGAAAAGAAGACCTGATAAAATCACAACAATGAGCTAAAAAAAATTATGATGTATTATGTAAGGGGCCCTCTTCTTATATTATGCCTAATGCCTATAAAACTCTAGGAACGGTCTTGGATATATATGAGCTCAACCAAATGAAAATCTCCACTCAAAGGTTGAGAGCCCTAATAAGAATGTTGTTGGATGCTTCAACTGAGAACACCATGATGACAAAGTCAGATACCGAGGTCCGAGATTTAGAAGAAAATAAGGTGCAAAACAAGTTTTATACCGTTATTGATACGGGTGCAAAAAACATAGGGAGTTTTTGAGTTGGATGCCTATAGCGCTTTTATGGTCAACACAACCCTATGGCTTCCCAATTCGTGGCTCTCACCAAGAAGTTAGCAGCTTCTTACTCCAAGTCGCCACAAACAGAAGTGTGGAAGTGTAATGATGGGAAAGAGAACAAGGAAGGCATTGTTAAAGATACAACTGAGGAAGCCAACTACGTGGTGATTACAAGAGAGACAACCCATTTTCTAACACCTACATCAATGCAAGGAAAAATCATCATAATATGAAGTGGAGCAACAACTTTCTAAATCAAACACAGGTACCTCCACCCAACTAGCATTAAAGCAAACCCTTTAAGTTAGATGAGATTACAGGCAAGTTCATGAAATCGACACAAAACAATCTTAAGGAGCTGAAGGTGAGCCAGGAAACAGCTCAAAAGAACAAAGAAACTTGTATCAAGAATGAGATAAAAATTGGCCATCAGTCAACCAAAATTCCAACCACTCCTCGTGAAGGTTATGTGGATGTGATAATCCCAAGAATGAGAAGTGTAACATGGTGAACGTTGATGATGAAAGTACCGACATAATGATAATTGATGGTGAAGAAGAAATAATCCAAAATGATGACAACATATGAAGACAACACATGTGGTCGTGATGATAATCAATCATATAGTACTTTTTAGCATAATTTAGGAGACATTTTCGAGTGTTTCTAACAAGTTATAATTCATTTTCGTCAAATTTATGTAAATAATCCAATGGTTGGGCTTGTGATAGTAATTTAAAGCACAGGGCCTTGAACCATAACAAATCACCTAAAATAAATAACTACGTGGTCATGCTACACTTTTTATAAGATCAATCAAGTGATTTCTTGAGGTATAGTCAGCACATACGTTTTGTTGATGAGAAATAGAACAAGAGATGAAGAATTGAGAAAAGACGAGCTACTGCCTTATGTCCAATGGGTGCTAGGAGCCGCACATTGCGCAACCATAAAGAAAGATAAAGTGTACAATTAATTGACAATATGCGATGTGTGCAATGAGTTGTGTATCACGCAACATGGAAAACGGTTGAAGGTGTTCAATCACTGCATCATGCATGATGTGTAAAAGGTTGTGCGCATCGCACAATGACTATTCTAGAAATATTGAAAATTGCTTGTGTAAAATTTGAAAACAGTTGAAGGTGTTCAATCACTGCATTATGCGTGATGCATACAAGGCTGTGTGCACCACACAATGACTATTATGAAAATATTGGAAATTGCTTGCCTATAATTAGAGAGGCATTACCTCACTTGTAAAATAGGATATGACGAGGAGAAATGAGCAAAATTGTAATTTAGGAAGGCTACCAATGATTGAAGACATCCCAAAAGCGATGAATCTACAAAAGATGATCCTAATCCATGAATTTCTTTACGTATTCATTTGTTTATGTTTAGATAGCATGAATAGATAATTTTAAGTTAGGTTATGTAGATGAACCTCTATGTAACTACTCAAATCGGGCAAAGCCCAAAGCTACAAACACCCTTACGACAGGTTTTGTTATCATGTTTCTTAAAATTTTATAACAACAATAATAAAATAATAATAGTAGAACCCTTTTTTTAAAGAATAATAGTAGAACCTTGTACAAAGTAACCTATTTAAGGTTAAAAGTAGGATTTAGATGACTTACTACATTAGTCCCTTGGGTACATCACACGAGGGAACTGCATCTAGGGTCTTAAAAAAAACATGTTAAGTCATAAGAGCATCTCCAACGCCTGTTCTTTCCTAGTGTTCTTAGCAAAAAGAACATATTTTTATGTTCTATGCATTGGAGATCAACGACCTGGATGACCCTGTGGAGAACAGTTCTCCCACTAGAACATGTTCTAGCACTGACTGCATTAGAAAAAGTACAGAAAAAGTAAGAAAAGCAAAGAGAGAAGAGGTATATTGGAAAATGAGAGAAGAAATATGAGGGGCCTACATAAAGTAAAATAGGAAGTGCGTTGAGTTCTAGCATTGGAGAAAAAAATTCAGTGGTTGTTAAATCCTACATGGCGTACTTGGACCCACAATTTAGCAGCTAAGAACAAAAAATGTGTTCCAGCGCTGTAGAAGCTCTTCTAAGATTTCTCGGCACACCCCTTTCCATTGCTCAACCTATCAGATCGTAATTTCCGATAAACATTTTTTTTCTTAAAAGGTGGACCAGATTCTAGGATTCAATGCTTGTTTTTCTCACCCCATGTGAAATTTTAAGCAATTCAAGGGGTCCGTGAGCATTTACCCTTAAGGCCCCATTTGGTTTGAGCTTATTTTGAACTTATGAAAAACAGCTTACGTAAATAAATAAGCTTTTATTTTAATTTATAAACTCTTACTAAAGAAAATTGTATCTTTATAAATGGGTTTTTCATAAACTACCTTAAAAACTAATAAATAATACGTAAAAACTTATTTATTTGCATAAACTGTTTTATATAAGCTCTAAAATAAGCTAATTCAAACGGGGCCTAAGTCAGCGATGGGAGACAACATCATACAAAGCCCAGTAGGACAAAAATAAAGTGAGAATTGCTTTTTTGACATCCATTTTTTCTAGAAACACATGGAAATGACTAAAAACACCTCATAAGTAGTTAACTACCGCTGGATTTTTGATCATTTTCATATGTTTCTAGGAAACAAAGGATGTTAAAAAAGCAAATCTCAAATAAAGCTCTAACATCAAGTTGAAGCAATTTTTTATTTTATGGCATAAAGTCTTTTTTTTTCTTCTGACAAATTATAGCATAAGTTGAAGCAAAGAGTATATATAATATGATTACATCATCTGTCTAACTTGTGTAATATAATATTACATGAGAATGTCATGGGGAAATAATCCGAATTATATATTATTATACACATACTCATTATAACAACCACTAGAATTGGTCCTTTTGACATTAAAACTATACAAATTTATACAAGTAAACAAGCACCAACAAAATCAGTGCTCTAGTTACAATACACAACTAAGCCTCTAAAACCAAAGGTTTGAAAAATTGGCAGGTTTTTTGGAAGTACTTTTCTTAGATCATTTTCACAACCCAAAGCTTATATTTTCTAACATACAAATATACAAGACAAGGTCATATAAGATTTGCTTCAGACAGTGACTTACAAAGCTTGATACAAATATCTAAATTTTCATATTGCTGTATCCTTTTCCTTAAACCTTGCATAATAGCAACTCTATCCAAATACTCAGGATAAAATCCCAATTCAAGCATTTTCATTACAGTCTCTGCTGCTTAACTAAAATGACCACCAATTTAATACTAATATTTTGAGCAAACTTTCAAGAATTTAATTTAAACTCAACATCATGATGATGCCACATATTTAGGAAGAATGTAATGTAACAATTTGTTTAAAAGCAAATAAATTTGTCGTATTTGTTTTCGAACTGATTTTGCGTACTTCTATATAAATTGAATTGATCTTGTTTAAAAGGTATTGACAATGATTTAATGTGGTAAATGAGGTTAAAATGCACCAAAAAATTTCAGCAATGCTTAAAATTGAAGAAAGCCACATACCAAAAGTTTTCAAAAATGTTAAAATTGAAGAAAGCCACACAAAGGTAGTTAACTACTGCTGACCCAACAGTAGTTAACTGTTGCCGATTTCCTCAACGGTAGTTAGTTATCGTTGGAGGTAGTTGAGTAATTTTCACGTGTATTTAGGAAATTTCTGATGTGAGGAAAGCAATTTTCAAATAAAGCTGTAACAACAAGTTGAAGCAAGTTTTTATTTTATGGCATAAAGTTCTTTTTTATTGACAAATTATGGCATAAGTTAAGCAAAGAGTATATATAATATGATTTCATCATCTATCTTGTAATAAAATATTACATGAGAATGCCGTGGGGAAATAATCCGAATTATATGTTATTATACACATACTCATTATAGAAACCACTAGAATTGGTCCTTTTGACATTAAACTATACAAATTTATACAAGTAAACAAGCACCAACAAAATCAGTGCTCTAGTTACAACACACAACTATGCCTCTAAAACCAAAAGGTTTGAAAAATTGGCAGGTTTTTTTTCAAGTACTTTTCTTATATCATTTTCACAACCCAAAGCTTATATTTTCTAACATACAAATACACAAGACAAGGTCCTATAAGATTTGCTTCAGACAATGACTTGCAAAGCTTGATATAAAGATCTAAATTTCCAAATTGCTGTATCCTTTTCCTTAAACCTTGCATAACAGCAACTCTATCCAAATACTCAGGATAGAATCCCAATTCAAGCATTTTCATTACAGTCTCTGCTGCTTCACTAAAATGACCACCTTTAATATAACCTCTTAACAACCATGACAAACTTTTCTTCTTCTGCGGCGAGCTCGCAACTTCCAACCGCGTCATTAGCCTCGCTGTTGACGCAGCCTCTTTTTGTGAAGCACAAATAGCTAGAACAATGTCGTATAGACCTCCATCAGCTTCTTTACCTACAAGCTTCATTTCCCATAATTGCTTCTCGGCCTCGATTCCACGGCCCGCGCAAATGTACATAGCGAGGAGCCTCTCGTGAATAACTCCGCGAAGTGATGAAGGGCTGCCGGCTTGAATCACCCATTTGGATAATCGCGCTCCATCCGCTAGAAGATCTGATTGGTACTTTTCTGTTAGCTCAACGTCTTCTAGGACGAATTCAGTTATCAACCCGGCCCTCACAAAACTTTTCATCTTTCGTAGAGCTTTGGCGAACTCGTTGAGCTCCTTAACCACAGCAGTCATTGCAACAAGATAACTGTAAATCTCGGGTTTCAGACCAGCTTCTCTAAACCGAATTACCAATCTAACAGCGCCTCGGTAGTCCCCCTCAGCCTGGAAAACAAATCATCTGAGTCATCCTTCTAACAAATAACTGATGATCAGGAAAACTGCGATATAAATCCAGTCATATTAATGTAGGATCTATTTTGATTGACTTATTTCAGCTTATCTACTAACAAGCATTTCTGAGACTAGGATAGCATATGAAAATAACTTATAACTTACATGAAAACATTTTGAGTTTATTTTATCTTGTCATAAAAATAGTTTATACATAACCAGTTATATGACAAGCGCTTATGCTATAAGCGTTTAATTTAATAGTTTATTCAAACATATCCTTATTCCAAAAATTGGTTAAATACAACTGATAAAAAAAATCCCTATTCTTATCTACCCCATGAAAACAAAATGGTATAAAGTGCACATGGGACATCATAGGCCAAAGAGGCTAACATCAAAGCTAACTATATGAGTCGCAAAGTGCTCTACCCACAAATATCCTAAGCTTATCTAGGCGAGCATATAGGAGAAGACCAATACATAGAAGCTCTAGTTTGAAAAGTTGCTTCTAGGTTGGCTAATTCTGTGTTTCGATAAAAATTGCCAATAAGTCATAAGCTCTTCTTGGAGCTATTCTATAACTAAATACAATTAAATAATCCAAACACCATTTCTAAACTCAAAAAGGCATCATTCTTATAGAGAAGCACTTGCGGTTACCATGAAACATAATTTAAAATCAAAGTAGGACATTTTACTGGTTTCTTTGGATGAATTGTTTTAACTACTGTTGTGATTTTAGTAAAAATATATAGATATTTGGTTACTTTGTAGTTTGTAAATGAAAATTGGTTCTACCTTCAAACCTTTGACTTGGGTTGCGTATAAGTAAAGAAAAGTAGCTTTTGCTTTAGGTAGAAAAAATTGAACTAAGTTTTACATCAAACTTGCTTTTAAAGTAAATACAGCAAAACATAACAAAATTCAATTTTATAAAATCAAGTTTATTCAAAAACAAGTTTGTCAAACGCTAACCACACACTAACTGGAAATGTACAATCAAGCTATTCCACCACCTATGACAATGATCAAAAAGCTCCAATTCTATGTTTGGATGGGTACAAGCAGGAAAAACAAAGGCAATAACAATGCAAAACAAGCGTTTCAAAAACACCATGACTCCAATTAACAAAACATCTATGCCCGTGTTTGGTTCCACGGTTGGAGGGCTCAAATTCGAGTTTGTAATGAATTAATAAAGAATAGTTTTCACGTAAATTATCTAGACATAAATGACATTATGTTAAACTCACTTTTAATCAAAACCAATTCTATTAAAATCGAATTTTGTCACCACCGAAACAAACACATGCAAAGTCAAGGGAATCAAATGATCAACAATCAATACAATCAAGATGTTCTTCAACATAGGACACAATCATTCAAATTTTCAAACAAGAACTAATTCTCCAATCAAATAACCCAAAAAACCTAAATATCAATTATGAAAGTCTTACCATCATCTTCCAAGCAAGATATCCAGTTGGTCCACCCTTATGCCCTTCAGGATCATCCTCACTACAAGCAATCCCACGTCTCAAAACTTCTTCCACAAACAAACAAGCACCATCTTTCTCCCCCATATCCCAATACAAAGAAATAACCTTCTCAATCATACTAAAACCAGGTCTCAAACCAACACAATCCATATCAACAAGAAGATCAACAACATCACCAACACCATGTTTTTCCATAATCAACTTCTTCACCCAACCACACATAATAGCAACCATTAACTCCATAGTTTCCTTATCAACCCTATTCTCTTTCCTTAACCAATCAAAAACCTCCAAAGCACACCATGAATCTCTTCCATCTTGAGAGAAATAAACCAACACAAGCTGAAGTTCTTTAGCCGAAAGACGGTCATTCATCTCTTCTAGAACATCAGATGGTTCTCTTGTCATCCTCTCAAGCTCTTCAATTGCTTCTAAGAATCCATCTCCCATTTCTTCTTCCTCCTCTTCATCGTCGCTCGTCACAAATTGGTCAAGTTCCACTGAATTTTTCCTCTTAATTGAAATTGGTTTTGCTACAAATAAAGGGTTTTGATATTTGAATGACCCATCATTGAATTTGAGTAAAAATCCACACTTTGATGAAGGATAAACCAAAGGGTATCTTTGTTTTGGTGAAATTTGAGATGAAAATACAAAACCCAGTTTCATTGTTGGAGTAAACCCATTTGCATAAGCCATTTTTTCTCTCTCTAACTCTCTCTCTCTCTCTCTAGCTCTATATCTCTATTCAATTCAGTATCATCATCCACTATCAGCTAAGAGAAAAAAAGACTGAATTTTTGCATCTGGGTTGAATGAATTAAAGTCAAAATTGAAACTAAAAGAAAATGAAGAAAAAAAAGTGATTATTGCAGATTATTTTTCTCATAATCCAAACGAGGTAGAGCTTAAAACTTAATCCATCCAAGTGTAAGAGGAAAGAAAGTGACTTTGAGGAAATAGATAAAATTGGAAGGAAATAATAATTGCCATGAAAATTGAATATGAAAGAAAATAACAAAGAAAGAGTGAGAGAGAGAAAGCGAAAGTTGCAAATTGCAAAGGTTTTTTGTTAGGGAAGAATTTAAGGTGAGAGAGAATACGTGTACCAACCGCTACTACACACTTCACACCGTAACACCACCTTTTGTTACGGAGATGAATTCTCTCATGTGACGTAAATATCTATTGAAACCTCCACCATTCATTTAAACGAAAAAAAGATAAAAAAGTTATTTTTTTTTGTTTGGGTAGTTTATAGAAATTTAATTTTTTAAGATAAATAAGTGAGGTGAGTTGGAATTCCCGGTCCTGTATATATGGATTCATAGAAAAATAAGCAAAGAAAAAAAAATTGTTTTAAACGTGAAGAACTTAAAACATAAAAAATTCTTTTAGAAAATTCATTGCCGTTTACTACAATAGAATAAGACTAACAAGTTGTACAAAAAAAAGAATAAGACTAACAAACTTCCATTGTACACGAGGGAAAAAAATAATTAAGGTTTTCTATAGAGGGTACTAAGGTGGTTATATTATATGGAGAAAACTTTAAAAAATAATATTTATTTATTAATAATTGATGGAGTATCTTGAATACAATCACATATTCAACATCGTTAAAAATATAGAAAACAAATTTATGAACAAACTCACAACATTTAAGTTAATAACATACAAGAACAAAACGTCAAAAAAAAAACATACAAGAACAAGATGTCTACAATTAATATGATATAATAAAAATGACTGCAATATTCATTCCTCTATATATACAACATTGACGCTCATATCAAGATTGAATATATAATTGATTGTAGTTGATCTGTCAATAGGAATTAAACAAACACTGCAACAATACGAGAAATCAAACAACGTCGCACAAGACGACAAACAACACAATGCCACACTCAGAGGAAAAAATTCCTAGATATATTTAAAAATTACTTATTTAGATTAAAATAGGGGAAAAAAAGACAAAAATGCGTGATTTAGAAAAAGAAAAAAAAACATCCCAACAATACAAAAAAATGGAATCGAGAACAGAGAACATTAGGGACACGGTTTGGACACTAAATTTAAAAATACATACATAATTGAGAAGGAGCGCGACTTTAAATAATATGAAAACAATCAAATAATAATTATTTTTTAAACGATTAAATAAAATGTATTTTTATGTGTACCCCTATGTGGTATGCTCAAAAACTTATGTCACGGCGAGACTTTTTCTAGAATGAGTTTATTAGAAAAAGATTAGAAAGAGCACGACGGAAAATAATTTTTTTTCTTAATACATTTCATTGAAAAAGAAAGTTACACTCGCCATAATTTTTAATAACATTTAATTGTATGCTATGACTATTTTGATTAATAAAATGAGTTAACTTTTTTGTAAAAGAATAAAATGAGTAGATAAAGCAAGAACCAGTAGATAAAGTTGACGCTGGTCTTAAGTTCAAATATGAGAATGCATGGAACTTATAACTTGGTTTTCGAGATTCAAATATAATTTAAGTGAAAACTTACTTGTTTGAGTGTTGTTTGATTTGTAGTTGAAGAAATTTCGCATTTGGGGAATTTAAGAGAAATTTGAGAGAGAGATTTGAGATTGGAAATGAGGAAACGAGGTTCTGTCTAGCCTTATAACTGCATGCAGCATGAGTTAAGTCACACAGGGGTAATTTGGTCATTTCAATTGGGAATGAGCAAAATCGGTTGGGTAAAGAGCATAATTCTTTGAACTCGTGCCCTTGCATATCGATGTTCATTAATTGAGTTATGCTCATGAGACAAGTTTTTATCACCACCTTATATATGTTTTCCTCTTCACTACATACATAATACTTTGTATAGTTGAGTTAATATAAAAATGGCTTAAAACAACAATCATATGATGATATATGTTAATTAGGAAGAGATGATGATATATGTTAATTAGGAAGAGAAAAAAGATCTTACTAGGAATACAGTCAACTAAGGTAATAGTCCAAATTTATATAGCTGACATTTTATGCATGATGTTTTAGGAGCCTATTGTTTTCTATCGACATTATTATTCAATAATAACAACGTTTATTTTTTTGTTGGAGTAGAATTAAAAACACTTTTTGAAAGAAGCAAGAATCCCATTAAAATTAAAAGAGTACAAATGTTAAAGAATACCTAGTGTTAAAAGAATATATTATGTCAAATAATGATATTCAAACATTTTTCTTTTCTTCTACACATACGTACGACACCTGATTAATTAGGTTAAAAAATATTGTTAATATAATTGAGTAAATGGTTTGTTGAATTTACGGTCGATAGTTAGTTCAAGTCCATGATTAACAACAATTTAAAAGGTTTGAATGTAGCCTAGATTAACCAGCCACTAGCCATAATTTTGTGTTTGACTTGTAGAAAAAATTGGCATCCATATAATATTTATGTTTTGAGTCATCAATAGTGTAAATCATGTGCCTAAGGAGTTTAAGAAAGTGTTGAGAAATGACTCAAAATTAATATATGTTGTGAATGCTAAAATCATATCACGATTTTCAGAGGTGTGCCGCGATTTTTCTGGCAGAATGGATGGTTTCTGCTGAAGGCAAAATCGTGGCGCGATTTTATGCAGGCGTGACGCGATTTCTGGATAAGTTTGTCATACCTTGGGTCGTACACAATAATCATGACGTGATTTTCTCATGCGCGGTGCGATTTTGTCTGTCACTGTGCATTATATAAGCATTCTTTGACCCATTTGTTGGGTAAGCTTAATAAATCTCATGGAAACCAAATGAGAGAACTTTTAGGGTTTTAGATACTAAAAGTTGAGGGTCTTTGGATCAGGTTCAAAACTTCAAGATGTGAATCTTGGAGAACCAAAAAAGGGGGCTCTTGGGAAAGGGTTGGTGCCTTTTGGGGAAGATTCATGGGGTTGGGAAACGCATGAGTGGAGAGTCATTTGTGAGCAACTTGGGTGAGTCTTGTGAAACCAAAAGAGAAGATTCTTAGTGAAATCAAAGGCTAAGGGTTGGTTCTCTTTTGGAGGTTTGATTCTAGAGTTGGGGAACAATTGTAAACACCTTGAGAGAGTGAAAATCATTGAGTGTCTTGTTCAATTGGTGAGATTGGGAAAATGGTTTGAAATTAGGTTTGTTCTTTGTGAGCTTGTTGAAGCTAATTTCTTGTAATCAATTTGTATCTCTTTGTAAGAACTCATTGATAGTGGATTGGAGAGATCAATCTCTCCCCCAGAGTAAGTCATTGTTGGACGAACTGGGTGAACATTTCTTGGTGTTGTTATTTTTCTCTACTCTCTTTATTTAGTTTAGTCTTTGGTCCGATTGTGGTTTGGCTATGCACTTGATTTCTAGACTAGGTCTAGATTGTTGTTGTTGCTTGTGGTTCATTTTGGTAATTGGTTGCCATTGGTACTTGCTCCACAAATCTAAATTTCATTGATGTGAGGTTTGGAATTGACCGAATTCACATCAGAAAGAAAGAGGTTCGGACTTGCAAATATTATCCCTTTCCTCTGTGATAAATAATACTCTAATAACTAAGGCATAACCAAAATAATAATGTGCTTGTACATACAAAAGAATATTCTAAGAAATAAAATCAAATTTGCATGTGTGACATAATGTTGAATTTGGATTCTCTTCATTTCAACGTTAAAACTTAGCTTCTCTAAAAAAAAATATGTAAAAACTTAGCTATATTTTGGCAAGAGAGAAAAAAATATTGTGGTATGTTGAAAAGACAATATTGTCTTAAATTTTTTTCTAAATGGAGAAATGTTGGAATTACTGAGTTTAGAGAGAATCATTTTTTTTTTTACAAAATAGCAAGGCATTGCCAAAATCATTAAAAGAAAAGAGATACATAAAAAAAAGTGGAAACTAGGTCAACACTCGTCCATAAAATAAAAGCATAAACTTGTAGTTAGGCAAACCTCATCTATTTCTAATATACTCATGCATAATGTATTCGGTTTGGATGGAGAACCAAATAAATGAAGAGTGAGCTAAACTTAAATTAGCTAAGCTATCTGCACAGGTGTTCCCTTCCCTTTCTATGCGAGTCACAAAAACCTTTATGCTTTAGTTGATTCTATACTGTTAAATCCACCTATTTCTTAAGTTCCAAGGTACCATATAGTGGAATTTGAAAGCAAGAAGCACTAGTTTTGAGTTCGTTTCCAGCCATAAGTTGTTCCAATTAATCATCAGAGACAACTAGTAGTTAAGTTTTTAGCAAAGCATCCAAGACAAAACACAAGTGGAGTCTCTAAAAATGTTCACATATAGTTATTTCATATTATGGGAGATCTATTGTTAAAGCTGTGCAAATCTCGAGGTAATTACGATTTACGAGTAGGTCTTTGAATTGGAAAATTAAGCTTCCTGAAAATATTCAGTGAAGTGGAATATGTAAAAAAAAAACTCAGTACGGAACCAAAAAAAACTCAGTAAAAGAGGAATGCTAAAATGGATGTAAACTAAGATACTACGAAAAATATGTAAAACCTAGAGAAGTGGGTAGATGGAGATCTATCGAATCTAGTCTTGAGCATCCAGATCCTACCAACCCACATTACAAGAGTTTCAAACAATGAAGCATAGGTAGTAGGTGCTATGATTTTTTTAATGTAAAAGACTATCATTTTGAGTGAAATGTAGGGCACAATTTCAAAACATGAAGAAAGGATTTGCGCAAGATGGTTGAGGAGGGAATATGAGCATGAAATGTGGAGGATTACCGAAGAAAAGAGACTGTGGTGGTGGTGATTTACATAGGTTACACAAACGGTGGGTTTTGTGAAAAATGACGAGAGAGGAAAGAAGAAAATGAAACCAAAATGACTAATATGACTAGCGCAAGTTTAACTTATGGGATTAAAACATAACATAAGTTTGGAATCAAAAGAAGTTAAGAAATCAAATGTATTATTATTTTTTTGGTTAAATATGTTTTTGGCGGTTAAAAATGCATATTTAATTCAGTTTTTCTTAAAAAATTCTATTTTTTTTGAGACATTTTTACAATATTCTACAACTTTATGTACAATTTAATTAAAAAATACATGAGCTTATTTAAAAATAGAGACTAAAGTGGTGATTGAAAATTTTATAGGAAGTAAAAGGTGAAGACAATTCTTAGAAGGACTAAAACAAAAATATGATATATTTATTGGGACCAAAAACATATTTCTCCCTATTTTTTTAATAGAAATTATTCATTAATAAAAAAAAATTGTACTTTTAAAAAGTTGAATATACCACTTTTCCCTGGTTTCCAACACAACATTATGTGGGTCTCATTTAAAAAAAATAGACTCGTATTAATTTAAAGAGAGAGTGTTGAAAATAGAGTAATGCTAACATCACTCTTCTTATATTAGTATTTTCTCCTTTGACATAATTCGAATCTTAATCTTAAACTTTTTTATACCTTAGTTCAACGAAGTGAACAATCAAAAAGAAAAAAAAAAGTGAAATTTATCCTATTTTATTGATATACGTAGAGGTTAAGAACACTATTCAATTTTGATACTAAATTGCCATTGAAGATTTTTCCACTCTACAGTGCTACCACACAAGCAAGAAGAAACAAATATAAAATAAGCATTCTATAGAAATTAAGGGAAGGAAAAAAGAAAATCGCGTTATGAAAAATTGTATCATCAAATCAAACATAAAAAGCATGAAAACATATTCCATCAAAATAAAACATTAATAAATCCTTAATACAAATACATAATGTAATTTTTAAACTGCACATTAAAGGATTCTTATATATCATAGTTGCGAAATCTCATAAAATAGCTGGAAAACATTAAAAAGCATGCATTGTCTTAAGAAACAAAAGACATATGAAACATAATATGATATAATCCATCACCAGAATCCTCTTCACACTTCATGCAGTTTTAAGGAAATTGGTTGTCAGAAGCAGGAGTCGAAAACATCTCCATCAATCCTATGTTGTCCCAATCAGTCACATTTGCTTCATGCTCATTTGACATAGTTGATGTCCACATTTCACTTCCATTTGCTCCTATATCTTCAAAAATAAACCAAGTAGTGAAGGGAAATATTGCACATGTATAAATGATCCAAAACAAAAAAAACATGTATACAATTTTCACTAGTAATAGTTTAAGGTTTTTTTTTCTCTTTCTATCATGTGCAAATGTTGATTCTTCATAATCAAATGTTGATTCTTATGTACAAATCAAATGTTTTGGATGAAGAGTTAAACTTTTTTCATTTTACCATCCAAAACCAAAGACACAAAAATGGAAGAAGAAAGAATATAATTTATTGAACTTTTTTTCAGTTCTTGAAAAGTTAAAGCAAAAGAGTACAAAGATGGAAATTATATAGTCTTAAATTTTGGAATAAGATTCTCAGCATTCACATTTTTCTTAATTTTTCCATTTACGTCATCATCTATAGAGTGTTTTTAGTTTTTTTCTCACGTAACACATTTATCTCTATTTTGCCTTTCATGTGAATAGTAGGACCCACAAAAAAGTGATAAGAAGCCCTAGATGATCTTACTTTTCTATGTTGTTTACATATCATGTATTAAACAAGAAAACAAAATATAAGTGATTGTTACCTTCTACAATATATCCTTGTTTTTATTGTCTTATTTGCAACAATCCATGATAGAAGTGAAATGTTAATTAACAAGGATACTATTCACAGTTTCCGACATACATATACACAATTTAGTAACTATATATCAATTAAGTATTGCTTTACTATGTTTAATGTGTATGCATGAAGGCGTTATGCAACCATAAATTTAGACCAAGGAAGAACATATCATAATGGAAACAATAATTGTTTCTCAGTAGTTGTTGCAACAATAACAAACAATTCCTAAAATGAATATATTTTACAAAAATCGTAACTTGTTCTCACCTTGTTCATATGGAATTGAATTATAATTTGAAAATGGATCATAGGAGAGCTGCTCCACATTATAATCATTCCAGTTAAGCATTTGCTCTTGTTGCTCTTGTTGCATGGTATATATATCATTCAGCACATTCAGCTCTTCAAACAATTCTTCTGTTAAAGCTGATAAAGGAGATGCAAATTAATAAATATATTTTACACCGTAGGTTTATAGCATGCACACAATGCGATTCAATGACGTGAAGCCACGTCATGATATGAATATGACAAGTCATGTGTTTTCAACACATTAACTGATGTGGCAATGACAACGCAACAAAATACTATCACTTTTTGTTTGAAAATTGTGAATAATACTCTTTCTCAAAAACCACATGCAAAACAATGATGGTTGAGATCCAACAACAAAAATGTTAATTACCGGTTTTGTGAAGTAGTTCTTTCTCAAGATTGTTGATACGATGAATTATTGTCTCCTTTTCCGACAACAAAGAGGCTTTTTGATCTTGTTCTGATTCAATTTGTGGTCGAAGATTATAAACTATTTCATCCTGTATATAAAAATATATATTGTAAAATACAATCACAAATTAGTATATACTATTATCTTATAGAAGTAATAAAAATTATAAATATTGATCACCTCAATTTCTTTGGCTTTAACATCCAAACTGGCCATATACATCTTTTTCCTCAGTCTTGATCTCTTAGACTCAATACGTCTTGATATGAGCCTGCACACAATATAAGATTATAAATAAGTCAAACTTTTATATTTTGTAGATTCAAGCCATTAATATAGTGTGAAGTGTAACATGCATGAAAGATTTTTAAAAAAGTGAAACATATATATATATTTTTTAATAATTTCACAATGCACTACTAGAAAAAACAAAATTAGTGAGGGAAATTAGTGACGGAAAAAATGAAATTCCTCACAAATTCATTGGTCGCAAAATTTAGTGACGGAATTAGAGAGGGATTTCATGTTTTCCCTCACTAAATATCCCTCACTAATTTTGGTTTTTTAGTAGTGATGGTTGGAATTGAGATTGCATCATTAACATTTGATTACCATAGGGATTATTTACAATATCAATGATTGTGATATGATTGAAATTGAAAACAAACCAAATTTAATTTTCTTTGTGAGTGCAAATAATTGAGAATCTTGCATTAGCAACATTTGAAATCACAATTATACACACACACATCAAAATAAATTATGTACCTCCTCATCTTCTTAGCATCCATGTTTTGGTCACAATTTCGACCAAAATTTGTTCTTGATGCAGCCCAAGCTTTTGCTTGTTCAGCTATGACTTTATCAATCGTAGCATCCCAAGTTACACAAGGGACATTCGTTATCGTAACATGTTCTGCTAAGAGTGAATTAGAACTCGGAGAGAGATTAGGTGGACACATATGTGTGCAAGGGATGTTGCTTCCTTGATCCATTTTTCTGCATAAAAAATAAATGAGAAGAGGAAATGAATTCAACATATATAGATATGTATGCACAATAAACTTTACTTAAAAACCAATGAAGTGAAAAAGACTTGAACTTGGATGGATCCTTGTTTATGAGAAAGAGAGAAATTCTACTTACTGAAACTACTAACTTCATGACCATCCTTACACTCTCTTCTCATATTTAAAGAAGGTAAAGTTTTGTATTTTTCTGCTAAGTACATGTTTAATTTGATGATTACCAATTTATCCTTCTCCACTTAATTACACTTTTAATTTAAGGTAAAATTATTGATTAATAATGTAACTAATTTATCACTTTCTTATAAGCAAAAGATATATTCCTTCTATCCTACAATGAATGATTCATTTGTTAAACCAAGTTGTTCCGAAATGAACGGCCTTTTTTATTTTCAAGACAATATTAACTACTTGTTTTCCAACTCTATCTTTGTATTAATACTTTCATCTCAATAAATTTCACTATGCATTTTCTATATTATTGATTACACTAATAAATGATAAAGGACAATTTAGTAAAAATATCACCCACTCATTCATTTATACATTTTTCTTAAATTTTGTGAAATTGTCAAATGAATCACTCATTTTAAGATGAAAGTAAACAATATATAAAATTATTATATCTCAAGGGTCCTTTTGATTCGCAAAATAGTAAGAGTTGGACAAACCAATATATAACATACTTTTGATGGACAATGAACAATACAAATAAGACAACATTAAATTACTGCAATACCTTTTATGATATATAACGAGAAGAGAGGAGATAGAGAGATAAAGAGAGGAGAGGTTGATGAGAAAGAGAGAGAGAGAGATGAAGTATACATATATACTCCATTAGTCCCAAAATGTAAAGAAAAATGAGTTAAGATGAGTTGATGTATTTGATACAAATTTTTTGAACCAAATTAATTAATTTTTTTTTATCTATTTTTGCTTATATTTTGGAATAGAGGGAACATATTTTTGGAGTATAAAATAAAAAGGCTTAAATTCATTTTTGACACCTTAACTTGTAAAAAGTTACGATTTTGGTCATCTAAAAAAAACAGTTTTATCTGAAACACGCACTTTTGCCCTTTTATCTTTAGGGAAATATGTTTTTTTGACTCTTTATCTTTACAAAAAAGTTTTGATTTTGGCATCCTGTTTTGGGACACGTGGCATCTTCTCACCTATTTTGCAACGTTTTGTAAAGTTAGGGAGTAATATTGTTTTTTTTGTTAGTGGGACAAAACCGCAACTTTTTAAAAGTTAAGGGGTCAAAAATGCATTTAAGCCAAAATAAATGATATTTTGTCATTTTGGATAGCTTGTATATATCTCATGGTTTAGTGAAAGACAAATTTCATTTTGTATTCAATCTCTTACCACTAATTTTTTTAGCCTCATGATTAATTTTTAAATCAAATATTATACAAGTGAAGTTATTTATACCGTCAATCATTAATTTTCTACAAATCAAAGAACATTTTGATAAGCTGTCAAGAGATATATTCTAATGTAATCAAAGATCTTTGGTTCAAATTCAACCATAAAAATGCAGGAATGTTCAAATTCAATCAAAGAATTTTGTCACCAAATACAGTCCTTTTTAACATAAGTGATTAGTCTCCGTAGTTTTACGCGAGGATACTCTATTCACACACCAAAAAAAAATACACCCTAAGTATATTATTTATAGAACATAAAGGAGTCTAAATAATTTTATCATAATCATGATTATTTAATAATAGTGATTAGTAGCTCTAATAATTTGTTGTCATATGATTGGGTAATTTGGTAAATTATAATTTCTATAGTTTCGTTAACATTTATGTCGTATATATGTTATTTAGCACACAACATTTTGTTTATGAGTAGTTGTTTTGTTTTGTCCGTATGTATAAGTGAACATGGTTTATCATGGTCATGATGAATCTGTATAAATTTCTGAACGGAAATTCATAAATGTAAAGCTAATTAGGCCAAAAAAGTTGTTTGTGTCAAAAACACTCCACTCCATAATTTGCAACTGAACTCATTCTAACCTACTTGGTGACAAAAACATTAATCAACGATCCAGCTAATATATCAAATGTTACGTTAAAAAGTATTTTCTCTTGTACTTTTTTTTTTGACAAATTTTTCCCTCGTACTTCTTTGTATTAAACCATGTTTATTCAAATTTTGTTGGGACAAGAAGGGGAGTTTTAATGGATTGAGAAATAATATATGAACGCACATATTAGACACAAATACAACACTTGAATACTGATTAATGTATTTATACAATGAACATTATATACTTTTTTTATATAAGTTTTTTTTTTTGTTATAGAGGATGATTTTCGTAAGACAAAAACTGAATTGTCATAAACCAATTTCTCAACTTAATTAACCACGAAAAAATATGATGTTAACCACTTTTACAAACATAAATTTTACGTTAACCAACAAAATGCAATGCGTTAATCAATTATTTTACATAGTTTCAAAATATGACAAATACATAAATTGCAAGTTTACACAAGTCTCCCCTTGATCCACAATCTTAACGCATAAATTTTTCTCTTGTAAATGACAAACTAATTTGTTTTTAAATAAAAAATATTAATTAATTATGAAAATAATATAAGAATTAATACAACGAATCCTAGCCTACTTGCACTAGTGCAAATCAGGGATACAAAATCTGTTTTTTTAAGATTTAAGACCTGTTTTTGCCGGGGTTATATCATCGGGTGTTGTAAGTTTGAGATATGACACCTGTTTTTTATTGGGTATAAAAACAACATATTGTACCTGTTTTTCTAATAAACTGGTGTGATATATGTATTTGTAACCCCACTTTTACCCTAAAATAGGTGTAAAGCCGCACATATAACACCTGTTTGAATATAAAATTAGGTGTGATAACAAACATATAACACTCATTTTATCAAAAAACAGGTGTGAGAAAGCTAGTAGCAAATTAAAAAAAAAATTAACCTGCAGGCATCGTCAGCTACAGGTTATTCAATTCCACAATGCTTTTATTTTTATTTTTATTTTTATTTTT
>Ga0228711_1001159_pt1 | contig 37664 bp, 13 predicted proteins | sample MedpolnodulmetaG_2_FD_177996 | JGI IMG/M metagenome (GOLD analysis project Ga0228711, IMG submission 177996) | Root nodule microbial communities from Medicago polymorpha collected in Santa Monica, California, United States - brown nodules | ecosystem: Host-associated > Plants > Roots > Nodule...
GGTGGTTACTTACAACAAATCGTAACTCAAATTTGCTTAACCAAACATGGTGAGGAGAAAGGTATGGAACCGTCACACTGTTTCAAGAAGATAAATGCTTATTAAAAAATAAAAAGTGGTGTAAGTCCATATTTCCATTGCACACCTTCAATTAAGGCTTAAAGCATTATGCTGTGAAGAATTTTTGGCAGCAACCATCTTGTGCAGAATTTTTGGTTAGAAAGGAACAATATGGGGAAGAGAAAAGGAAAGGGACCTGATTGTGTGCAGCAGTAAAGTTGCTCTCATTTTTATTTTTCAACAAAATCTAACCGTTAATTAAATCTAACGTTATTTAATTCATGGTTCACCGGTGAGGGACTTAATTGAACCCTCACCTTAGAATCCACCATTAAAATATATTATTGCAAAAATTGTGAATATTATTTTCGCTTGACGATTTTGAAAAAATAATAGCTAGCAATTAATGTTAAACAAAAATAGGTAGATGACCCCACTCACGTAACCATTGGACAACAATGACAAGAGGGTTCGCAAGACAGGAAAGAACAAAGACAGCAATTAAAAGAAGATAAATAAGATTTTTTTTTTAAGGAGAACATAAATAAGAGATGTGAAGCCATTATGATCCATAATCTTATCTTAAACTTTTTAATATCATCGGATCAGTTACTAATCCTTAGAGTCGGATATGAGTGATAAAATCGTCGGTCAATAGATTTAACACTGCTTGTAATATACTTTCTTTGATTATATTTATAAACATTTTTTTTCTTTTCAGATTTATTAAATAAATTATGTATCTGAACTATATTATTATAATCCAGATGTATTAGTTATTTAACGAACCTAAAAGATAAAAGTGGTTTATAAATATGATCGGAGAAATTATTTAATTTTTGATTGATTTTAGAAAATATTTGGTTTTTCAAAATACTTATTTATATTTTTAGTCTTTGTTGTACAATTGAAATACAGTGTTTTTGGTCCTCCAATGTTTTTTTTAATGAGTTTAATTATTTAACTTTTCAATTTAATAAAAAAAAATTAGCGGTTCTCAATTTCACAACCTATTTAACTTTTTTAAAAAATAAATATTCACTTTTTTTCTACTCAAAATTATCATATCAAATTTCATCAAAAATAAAAAGCTCAATTCGAGTTTTTTTTCACATTTTAATAATTTTTAAAACTAATTAATTTATCCTGTAATAAAACCTAATTAAATCATACACGTGGATCCACAAAAATTAAAATTAACTCAAATAACATATTTACAACGCAATATTTTTTTGTAGGGATTCAACGTAATATATATCCGCTCATATACCTCCTCATTCAAAAAAATAAATATATACGCTCATATTTTGACCTACGAGGGTTGGGTCTAGTGATTATAGTGAAAATAATTTGATTTCTACATCAAACCAAAATTCAAATACGTTGGAAGAAATATTCACATTTTGTGTCTAAGGTATCTAAAATAAACAGGTTTACTTTCAAGAGAATAAAATCTTAAGGAATGATAAATAACACATTTTTATTCAATAATTCATGTCCTTTTAGTGTCGCGGTGTCAACACAACAATTTAAGTAGACAAACACTTCCCAGTGGGGAATTAATAAAAGCCAATATACCATCCACCTGTCTGAAACCTCATTAATAACCAACAAAAATGCATGCTTCTGTTAACTATAAAATCAAAAAAAAATTAGAAGTTAAACACGTACTCCTAACGTACGAGGACAGCATGATTCTCATCTTGCTTATTAGATTGATGATTGGCTTCAAAACTTCTATTCTCAATCTATTTCTTGCTAATTAGATTGTATTCTATTTGATTTGATGATTTGATTTTGATGATTGCTTAACGTGATAAATTAGATGAGCCCAAAGGAACATATTCTTGTTTAGTGTCAAACTATAAATGATGCACTCAAAAAGGCCCTCTCCTATGTGTATATGTTACTAGGGTCTTGTTTTTTTTGCTATATAAACGTACAATTAGTGGGATTCTAACCAGAAATGACACCATTGTTAATTAGACACGTGATAGCTATAAAGTTGTTGCAAGCAAATCCCCCTCACACACGTACGCACAAACATATATGACCATCTCCTTCCCATATGCACCTAATTGGGACTTTATACGTACAAATATTGGTTTGGGAGGTCTCTTAAAACATGTTTGGAATTTTTTTTGATGGAGACAGAGTTGTTAAAAAGCGGTTACATTGAAGATAATTGAATGGATAAATGAGTTTTTTTTTAAGTAAATTGAATGGATACAATGAGTTTGATAGTTCAACCAATTCAAACTAAAAGTTAAATAAGTTACAAGATTAATTGAATTAGCAACATTATCTTTTCAACACATTCTCTAACACTCGTTTATTTATTGAATGAAATCCATATGAGTGAAATGTATACTAAGTTCACAGAATAAATGACTGAATATTAGATAGTGTTAAAAAAAATGTTCCTCGCACTCTTGTTCAAATTATAGTAAAGTCGAAACTACTAACGTGATAACTAATGTTGTAACACTTGACTATCCAAATGGAAGGGAAAAATTTCATAGTAGCAAATGGAAGGGAAAAAGATTAAGAGATGGATAAAATTGATAAGATGGAGAAGGCGCCGCAGTCTAAAAGATTGATTGGCCGATGAAAATTCACTATACAGTAAGGATGTAATTGATAAAATAAATCAGAGTTTCAAAGAGGAGTCATTATAACTCGAAATTTCATTTAGAGAATGTTTTGATTCATCAAAACTTACCTCAAATGAGGTCAAAAAAAGTAAGCAATTGAGTTCAAGTGATTAATATAACCTAGTTAATGATCAATCATTTGGAAGAACCTAAATTTAAATCTAGACTAAAACAATCGTTTATCAAATTTTACTTAATTTTTTTTATCAAATTTCAAATTACCATGATATTTTTCGTTGAGAATCAGAAGTTTTTTTTTAAAAAAAAACAGTTTGAATCCCATATTAAACCAAAACTCCCCCTAAATCTACATGGAGCATAAATGTCACTATTCTTTAGGCTTGCACCAGACTTACATTATGCTTTCATAAACTAATCTGAATCTAAGGAAACAATATACATATGTGACATCAACTAATTCTAAATTCAAACTATGTCAATATGCGGCATCTTTGTATTTCTTTTTCTCTGTCTCTTTGCGTCTTGTTAAGAGTTTTGGTTTCAATAATTTTTGCATTATAAAAAAAACTATTACAATTTCAAATTAAAACAAAGAATTATTATAAATTAAGGAATATGTGAGTTTTGGTTGATAGATAAAGTCAACATTATACAAATATTAACAAAATTTTTGAATTTTCAAACCAAATTGTGAGTCAATTAGGTAAAACAAATTATTTTATATTGAATTATTTTAAACCAAAAATAATTTTTAAAAACCAATTCATTCAAAAATAATTTTTACCCCCATGAAATCAAACATTTCAAAAATTGAATCACAGTGATCAACGGCTAGGTTTCAGAACTTCTGCTTGTAGACTCAAACTATATGATAAAAATTGCATTCTCTTTATTATGGATTTAAACTGTCATTCACTAACGAGGGATATTGAAAAGGATGTGTAATATATTTTATGAAATAAGAAAAATAGGGTATTGATGGCATGAGTACAGCCAAACCTTTTTGATGAAAAATGGGGTGAACATCAATTCAAGAGTGGGATTAGGTGCAAAACTTTTAAGCTGCTAGCCCCATAATGTTTACCTTATCCACCACACTATGAAAGGGACAGAGTGGAGCAATTAGGAATTTAAATCATAAAAGTAAAATGCTGTTCTAGTGTCAAGTCAAATGTTAAGTGTGTACGCTTAACACTGATGATTTATGGTTTTACTATACTATATATACCATGTACAAACAATTAATGACTTATCATTAATGTTCTTGTGGGCCTCGGAAGTAATGGGAATGTAGTAGTTTGTTGAGTTTAAATGCTAAGTTTAACGCATAATGTACTTATCACTAAAGTAAGTACTTGTGGAAATGGATTTCTTGCGGTGGAAATCTCTACGGTTTTACTATATACCATGTACAAACAATTAATGACTATATACCATGTACAAACAATTAATGACTTATCGTTAACGTTCTTGTGGGCCTCAGAAGTAATGGGAATGTAGTAGTTTGTGGAGTTTAAATTCTAAGTTTTACACATAATGTACTTATCACTAAAGTAAGTACTTGCGGAAATGGATTTCTTGCGGTGGAAATCTCTATGGTTTTACTATATACCATGTACAAACAATTAATGACTATATACCATGTACAAACAAGTAATGACTTATCGTTAATGTTCTTGTGGGCCTCGGAAGTAATGGGAATGTAGTAGTTTGTGGAGTTTAAATTCTAAGTTTTACGCATAATATACTTATCACTAAAGCAAGTACTTACGGGAATGAATTTTCTGCAGTGGAAATCTTTGTGGTTGTCTGCAATGTCAACATCAATACCATTAAACACTTTATCTCTCTTAATTTTTGCATTTAATTCTCTATGCTTTCATTTTTTTTCAATGACCATGATTTTACTGGACCGTGCAGTCACCGCAGAGAATCCAGTCCTAGTACTTACTTTCATCCATCAAATGAGTGAATAAGTAAATTAGTCATTGAAATTATAATCATTGGTCATAACTAGCTTTCTTATTTTTCAAATTGATAAATACATCTCTAAAATTATAAAACGTCAATAAAAAAAAGTCCATCTATAAATGTTTACCAGTAAGGACTATTATGTCACATGATAACCTAATAAGTTCGCTCATCACAATGATGTCACGTCAATCTATACTAGGCGTGAAGGTGGGGGTATTGAAGTCATGGACGGTTCCACCATCCGGCGACCCCGGACACTCGCCCAGGCTCAATCGATACTTTCTTTATATATGACCCAATCCAATAGCCCATTAACCCACTTAAAAAAAGTTGAGCAAATTCTGAAATTTCTCTCATGCGCGCACAACAGAAACACATTCTTCTTCTTCTTCAGCTCTCTGCCACTCTCTCGTCTTAACTCTTTGTCTCTTTTCTTCTTCAATCTCTTTTGTTATTTGGTTGCTAATCTCCCAGTTCTCACTCACTCTTAAGGCAAGTCAATTGATTCTCCATTTTCTCCTTCCTTCCTTCCTTGTTATAGGGTTTTAGAATTGGGAATTGTGTTAATTGAAAAATTGGATGTGAAAATTAGATAATTTCTCCTTCCTTCCTTCCTTGTGTAAATTATCATTTACATAGCATTCTATTTTGCACATCTTTTTGTTATTTGTACATTACCTGTGTGAGGTTGAATTTCATGTGTTAATCGAACTTGTTATATTATATGGGATTTTATGTGAAATTATGAATCATCATAATATGTGTGATTACTAGTATCAACTATCAAGCCTAAACCTATTCTTTCCAACTATATTTAATGAAGTCGTTTCGATTTCTTCTTCTACTGTTAGTTAAACTAATATCTAATTTATGGAGTGTTCAACAAACTAAATGCTAAAATATTAATTAATGTTGATGAGTAATCAAATCACATTTGCTAATCATATAGGAAGGAAATATATATGATGAATTTCTACCCTTTGTTTAAAAATAGATATGCTGGTGAGTGGTTGGGATAATTTATTTTTTGATGTCCAAAATTTTTGTGTTGCTAAAGGTATTCCGGTGTCTAATATGGATGAAGAAATACCGGTTTGGGATCGTTCAAGACTAGAAGGAAGGAGTGTCATTAATCTTCACCATTACCGTGCAAAGATTTTTTATGTTGTTATTGACAAAATATGCATGGAGATGAATTACCACTTTAGTGAAGGAAGTAACATTGTGTTTGACTGCTTCTCATGTCTTGACCCAAAGAACTCTTTCTCCAAGTTTGGTGTTGATAAGCTTGCTCGTCTTGCTAATATTTATCATGCAGACTTTTATGATGATGACCGTTGAACAATAAGGGAGCAACTTGGCACTTATGTACTTCAAGTGAAAAGGCATGCTTCCCTTTCTTCTTGTGAAGATGTTCAAAGTTTGGCTATGAAGATGGTTCAAACCGAGAAACATTTAGTATTTCCATTGGTCTACAAACTCATGTTGGCTTTGATATTGCCGGTATCGACAACTTCCGTTGAAAGCGCTTTTTCAGCAATGAAGATTATCAAGTCTAAATTGCGCAACAAGATCAACGATGTGTGGTTCAATGACTTGATGATATGTTACACCGAGCGGGAGATACTCAAGTCACTTGATGACGTTGATATTATTCGAACATTCACCGCAAAGAGGTCTTGTTATTTACCTCCTAATTTTATCTAGCACACTATTGACAGGTTATATTTCATATCTCTTATTTCAAATTGTATTTTTGTTGACAAAATGACGAGTCTATTTAATTTCGATTTATGACTATTTAAATATTATGTCACATGTGAATTTGTGGTTAAAATTTTGTCCAGACTCTATAAAATTTCTGATTCCGCCACTAACTGAAGTTGTATATGATGGTGGGTATTGAAGTGGTATTGTGCGTGTTGAGAGACAGATGTCATATAAAATCAATCTCCCATGCATCGAGCTTTTTAAGGATGGAATTTGATATATTTTATTTCTCCGAAATTCAAACATATATGCAATATTTAACATTATTAGAGTATAATATATTTTCATACCAATGAAAAGAGTATAATATATTTTAAATGTATACAAAACAAAATACTATATTCTAAATGTGTTCTTTGTATATTCAAATAAATAACTTTAAAATTATTTTTAAAGAAAAATAACTTTAAAATTATTAAAACATACTCCATTAAATATCAAAGATAGATAATTAATAATAAAGTAAAACCTAATTAAAGAGAGCAATCGATCGCAATTATGATTTCTTCTTCAGAATAGCATGCAAGTTGGCTTAATATAGGCAAACGACTGGCCACTACAAGATTTTCTATGAACGATAATGCCAAACACAATCAAGTAAATCTAAAGGTATATGGGTACAAAGTATAAATTGAATATTTCATTGCAATTTTTCCCTTTCTCTATTAAAATAGTTTGTTTACCCACATGAGACCTCTAAAGTCTAAAGTTGGATCGCTTATAGCATGCAAAAGGTTGAAGTTGAGAATGATTTTAGTATAGACTATGCTTCCGACAAATCTTCATTATGAAAATTCTATGACAGCGATTGATAATATTATGAGAATCATGAAAACAGCAAACATAAGATGTGATTAGTTCTTGCCAAAATATTTATAATCATGCTTGTATGGACTTTTAAATGTTCTATATCATACTAGTTTCCATGAACTTAATCATTATTTAGTCACACTTTGATTGACTGCTTTATAAGTGGGGATCTTTAATTCCTTGAGACCTAGATCATCTGCACTAACATGTTTACACAATTACGCAAAGTAGATGAACTTGATCGTTGATTTGATATCAAATGGTACTGATTACACAATTAATAAATCAACTTTAAAATACTTCGATCAACGATTTAGGATTAGACGATTAATATTTATAATTGTTTCAAGCAGTTACAACACTAAATTCAAATCCAATATCTCGAGACATTTCTTATATTCCTTAATCATTAGGGTTTCACTAAATCCCTACCAACTTTAGACAAAGCAGAAAAGGAATGCTCTTGATCAAACCCAAAATTCAATTAGCATCAAAATTACTAAATTATTCTAATTCTTGGGCCCCCACTGTCCCATGCTGTGATTGTTTGAATGGTCCTTAAGCAAATGGGAATTGGGAGGTTCTTTTATTTTTAGCACTCCACTCTAATGGATTGGAACTAGAAATTAAAAAGGTTATGTCCTCTCCTTTTCAGTTTTTTTTTTTTTTAGCTTTGTTAGTGAAAGGTGATGGTAGCGTATAGTCATAGAAGTACAAGTTGGTTTCAAGTCGCTTCAACTTACACCCTACATATATCTCAATCAGATTTATTGGTTTGAGCATAATTTTTTTTCTTCAAAAAAAAGCATAAAAAAGTTCCTAGCTTTTTTTTGTACCTTGTGGATGTAACATAATTTGGGCACGTTCACTGCTTCTCACGAACTCTTGCCACGCATCATGTGATTATGTGAAGTTCGATCACTTTTGGGGTCTTTTTTTATGCGTTCATACAGGTATGCTTGTGAGTGCTTCCGGACCTAAATTAATTTATATGCTACATTATCCTCCCATATTATGCAAACTCACAAATTTTTAGTCAATTATTACTGCAAAATTGGTGCCTGTTTAAAATTAAGATCTAAGGTTGTCTCTCGCCCTACTTAAGCATATCAAGATGATAAGGACAGAGTGGGAGGTTAAAGTCCACAAAAAAAAACATGATAAAGACATAGAAGGGGAAAATATAAATATTGGTTAATAATGTTAGCAGCAACACTGGGGGTTACTTTTCATTTTTAAATTACGGATTAACATGATAAACGATAATATAATACTTCAATCACACTTAATTTATTGTAGAAAAACATGTTATATAGTTCATAATTTAAAAACGAAAAGTAAACCCTCCACTCTCTTCCCCTCCTAAACCCTCAATCCAAACACACTATAAGTATCTAACCCATTTAAATTGGTTTGATGACGTTGTAACATTGATTTGAGATCTTAAAGTGTGTTCATTTCCTTAAGGTCACAAGTTAGATTCTAATAAACAAAAATAAAAAAAATTATTTTGAACATGGTGTAAAACATGAGATTGTGCGCCCAATATTAATTGGTTTTCAATTGGACTCGAGGTAAAACATGCACACCACAATGATATTCAGCTTTCATCGCTCTAACCTAAAACTTCTTAAGGTTAGAAACAATCACATTAGAGAGAGTGACAAGTCTAAATTGGTTCACCATACTCGAATCATCAATCATCACACTTACGAATAAGAGTAATATACGAGTATTGTTTACATCATCAATATGATTCGGATCAAGGAAGCAATTAACCACGAGTTGATGAAGTGTATGTGATGGAAATTATCAAGTCAGGGAGATTTTAAGTTTTCCATATTAAAAAGAACGTGTTTTGTTTCCTCCATAGTAATATCACTATTAAGGAGACTTGATTAATCCTCCTCTTTAATAGAAGGACAAGATTGAAGAATTCATCTCTAAGAAAAATGTGATGCATGATCGGTATGATTATTTTGTATCGAATTATTTTCTAACCAATTGATATGAGATGATGTTGCCAATACACTTCCTCTTGTTTAACAATGCCATTGTGCTCTTTCCAAAGTTCATCTCTAAGAAAAATGAGATGATATATATCGATACGATTATTTTGTAGACTTCTATTGATTCCTTCAAGTGTACGAAAAATTCTTTCTTTTCTCTTGAGAAACACATCCCTATTTCACTCACCCAACTTAATTAGTAGAAGTGTTATTAATATTTTCTAACCAATTATCTGAATTATACAAATAGTTAGATACATGGTGATTAAAGTCGAGATGATAAAGCCAAGGTGCTAAGAACTTGAAAGGTTTATTTATACATTGTCCACCACGCACCTACCATCTGAAATTTACAATGAGAGTTTTCCTCCAGGGATCAGACAGTTTTTGCCATTCAATAACGACTAGACTGGTTACTTGATCATGATCAATGTGTTGAGATTCTCCATTTGTTTTTGTTCTATCATAACTTTATGTTCAACCATATATATATATATGTGTGTGTGTGTGTGTGTGTATTGAGATTCTCTTGGATACCTTCACCAAATAGGTTGAGCAGCTTGTCCCTGTATAACGTAGCATGATTTGGCTTCTCAATACTAGACGCTTCAATTTATTTCGTCATTAACTTGCACTTTTGTGATGCTTTGTTGAAGTGAAGGAGATCCTCTTCAAAAAAGTTGTTTCGCTATTTTTCTTTAAAACCCTAGCAAAGCTCACCATGTTTCTACACTTTAACCCCCTAAATTATCAACATCTCTTTAAATTGGTTTCTAAATGATTAAAACATATATTCAAAACACTTAGGAGTCTTCCCCTTTCTTCCTCTCTCTTTTCTCTCCATCTCAAATCCTAGTCGTCACCCCTTTCTTCTTCTTCTTTTCAGAAGGGTGATTTAGAGTCAATTTTGAACCAAAAATCACCCCTCCAGATTGTTTTTCCTTCTATCCTAAATTGAATAAGTGATTTCACATATTTTCTGTTTTCTTTCGTTTGTTTTTGTGATTTCGTCGTCTCTGAACGACTCTGTTTGTTTTGATTTCCCGTCTTTGTGCGGTGTGTTTTTTATTTCTCGTCTTAGTGCGGTGTTTATTTGATTCAGGTTGAAATATTAGCTTTGAGCAAGTGCAAATCCGATCAATGACAATGACTTTCGCTTCGTCAACGTTGCAGATCCGAAGACATGAATATAGTCATATTTGTAGGCATATGTACTTTGCCGTTTTGTGCTATTAACATGGATGTTGTGAATTTGTTCACAGATCCATCCTTTTTGTTTTTAGCGAATTTGGATTTGTACTGCATCGATGTACTCTATCAATTTTTTGTTTAAACTGTAAAAATACATAAATGTAGACTCTAAAGTATCGTAAAAGACAACAATTTAGTCCATCGACATCAAAAATATATAATTCTTAAATGTCACAATTTAGTCTTCCAGTTTCTAACCTCACTCCTTCTAGATATCTAACTTTTTTGTTTTCAAAATTCCAGAACAAATCCAATTTGTCCATGGAGATTTAGATGGTCCTCTATGGCTTGTTCCTTTGCTTAGTCAATGAGATTCATAGAAACTTCAAAAACCTTCAAAAACTTGATTTGGTCTGCAATTTAAAAATGAAGATGTGAGATTAGAGATTGAAAGTATTTAATATAAGTTTTTGAACATTGTTGGACTAAATTGTTATTTTTTTAATTATATTTTGGGGACTCGGGAGGGCCCAAGGGAAAAATTATTTAACTATATAGATCCACTGACAAAAATTTATTTTTTCCTTACATCTGATAAACAAAAAAGGTCTCATATGTGGATAAAAGACCCATATTTTGAATTTGTTTTTAGACCTGTTTGAAAATTAAAAATTGTTCAGACGGACCTTTAAGGACAATATTGATGATGTAAGAACCATTAACGAATATACAAATGTGCCAATTAAATATTTGGACGAGAGAATAACTTACGAAACTTTTATAGGTTTTAATTTAAAGACTAATTTCAAGAGTGTGCTTCAATTACCAAATTAAGTGTCTGTTCCTTTGTGGGCAGGTATTACAAAGCTTGTTGCCTTTGGTTCGAGAGAGGGGATAAAATGTATTTTTGGAATCAATCCACTCATTGTAAAGGCAAAATCCATATTAAGTTATAAATAATTCATTGGTGGCTTATTGAGGTTATGTATTATGTGCAGTGTAACTGAATATTAGTAAAAGTCAGCTAAAATATATTTAATATTATAAACTAAAAATATTGAAGTTTTTTTTGTTAATAAGACAATAACGAAAGAAAAAATCTAAAAAATGCAATTGCGAGTATTTTAATCTAGACTTATACTTTTTTTTAGAGTCTAGACTTATATATATATTCTGTCAAGAAAAATTAATCTACCATAAAGAAAATCTAAATTTACATTAAGCGTGTGATAGATAGAATAATGTGTTGCTCAAGAGATCATGCAAAGATATCAGTTCAGAGAGTTTAATAGTTCAGCGTTTGAATGTTCTTTTGGTGTGAATCAGGTATTTTAAAGTTGTGTTTTGAGTGCTGGGTTCATATAGGTATTTTAAAGTTGCATTTTAAAGGTTGGATTCAAATTCAAGACATATATTTAAGCTGCAAGATATTTTTTTACCATCTCATTCAAATGTTTTTGAATGGTTAGATCTTACTAATATATTTTGCTTCTTAAGAATAAACAACAAGCGTTTGAATTAAAAGTAAGAGGTGGTACAATTTTTTTTTGAAGAAGCTAAATTAGCTCATCTAAATTGGCATCAGAGAAAATTGAACTTGAGATATTGAGGATGAACACCTCCCATATTCCAAGTCAATATCACTAGACCAACCCAAGTGAATTAGAGGTGGTACAATTGATGAGGCCAATAATAACTCGTAGCCTGCAGGAGGGAAGTGGCAACCGGATCCTCTAGAGTGTTGGTGGGGGTAACAATTTAGAGTCATATTTATAGAGAAATCATATTTGTACAATCATTTTTTAATAATTTTTGTGACAACTTTCTCTCTCATATTTACATCGTGTTTTTACTTTCTCTCTATTGCTTTGGTTTTTATGTTAATACCTATTTTTCTTTGTAAAATTATAGTTGTCTCAAAAATTATCAAATGGTTGTTCAAATAACTCAACTCATATTTATATATCTTGTTACGTTTATTCTTTGCCTCATGTTTATCTTTTTTTTTGTTACATGCCTTGTATTTATCTTGAATGGGCTAGAGGAACATTTTTTTTTCCTTTTCATTTATTATTCTTCAGGTATTTCTTATCATTTCTGGACATGTGGGCTCATCATTGCTTTCAATGTTTATGTGATTTTTGTCTTGTGACCAAAAGCCAATAGTTAAAACATATTGTAGTACTTTGTACCAAAAAAAAATAAAATTATTGTAGTACTTCCTAAAAAAACTATGCGTCTCGTGAACATAGTTTAATTATTACTCCATCCGTTTTAAACTGTATCGTTTTAATAAAAAAAAATTATTTTAAAATAAATATCATTTTTAGTTTTCAAAACAATAATAATTTTTTTTAGTTTTCAAAATAAGTGTCGTTTTAGAGGAATATTTTTCCCCTCTATTCATTTCTAAAAAATTGCACCTATCCAAAATTATTAATCCAGACTAGATTTGTTTTATGTATTGAAATGATAAACGCAAACAAAATGATGTTTATTTTCTCGTTTGGAATAAGTGAATCTAAACATGGGTAGTTTTTAAAAATTGTTGGGTGAGAAGAGAAATTTTCCAACTTTATTAAAAAATTGCCCTTCATCCATACAAAAATGCCCACTTCCACGGGAACTGACCGAAATACCTTCAACGTAAGTTAATTCACGTTAAATCCCAACTTAAGTTAACACACATTGGGTTGTAAGTGGCTTTTAACATGATATGGTGGCTTTTAATGCATTACATTTGCGAGGTACAAACCTGTAAGTGGCTTCTCTCAAAACAAAAACAAAAACTGTAAGTGGCTTTTTAACATGATATAGTGGCTTTTAATGTATTACATTTTGATTTTCACCAAAATTACAATATACGGATGGACCAACATATTTAGTATACATTGGAACTATTATTCACCTAGTTAATTGATCTTCTAAGTTTCAAATGAATCAGAGAGGTATGTACCATTTGCTGTGGATACCTTGAAGTATGATGATGACTACGAGTTAAGTCCACGTGGCAGTTGTCAAGTAGCAAGGCACCTAACTTTCATGGGTGGACGAAGAGAATGTGACACGCAACATTAACTACAAACTTTCTATTTGCCAACACATCAATCAATAAGGCAATAGAGCTTGCTGGTTTCTTTCTTTGATTTTCTCTTAAAAGGATATGTTTTCGTATATAAAACAACATATATACATCAGCGGAGTTAACTCATGTTGACATTACTAAATGTGAGTTAATTTATATTGAAAGTATTTTGTTCAGTTTACGTGGAAGTGAGCAATTTTATATGGGAGAAGAGCAATTTTCACTTTATTATAACCAAGTTTCCCTAGTTAAAGATCAAATACCTGATCCTAAAGTTGATGGGCCCAAATTATACGGTACACCTAATCATCTTTAGTAATTATGGGAGGATGGAAAAGAAACTCTGAACTTTTATTCATGTGCTCGATAATTGCTCTATCGAAAGTTAGCTTCTAGTAGTGTATTTCTTTACCCTTGTTTTCCTTCTTATGAAAATAGTCTATCTGAAGCTATCTTCTGATATGCTAATTTGTTTGTTTTGAGCAACACAAGACCCCTGGATATCAACCATCAATATGAAATGACATTTATCAAATTTTGGAAAAATATTATAACGCCCTTACAAAAAATGTTGCTAAAAGTGTTTCCAGTAAAGTATTTATTCTACGTATTATTTTTTGGAATCCAATCCACCCATATCTTTATTGCATAGCTGTCAACAAACATAGGAGATATCACAGGACCTGCTTTGCATCTTACCTCTAATGTCTAATTAATTAAATTTTGATCCTCATCAAACCATAAATAATATATTTGATATTATATCCAACATTATAGTGTACTCAATTATTATAACCAATAAGTAATAAGTGCTTACTACAAGTACGAAACTTTGAATGACAAAAAAAAAGTCTCATGGGTGATAAAGACATAAAGTAGTTACATAAAAGTTCTTGGGACAACCTTTTACATGACCACGATATAGAGCTGATGGAAAATAATTTTTTTTTGTCAAGTAACCTAGCGACTGAAGAAATTCACCTTAAAGATGAATAAGTGTGGTGTTTAGAGTTCGAACTCTGACCCCTGTATAAATTATACATTATCCTTTACCAAGTGAGTTAAGCTCATGGATACGCCGCTGGAAAATACTTTACAAGTTTTTTTTAGTGACTATGACATATAAGCTTACTATTATGTTTTGATTTTTGTCATATGCTCTTAGTTTTGCCGTATTTATGTGGGTATACCTCACATGTATATATGTATTTAAAACAAATATATGTATTTAAAACAAAGGCAAATACAAGTACCTGATATTGACATTTTTTTCTTCTTCTTTTTGACTCGATGATATGGACATTTGAGGAACAGTGGAATGAATTATTATAATATTTGGTATATGAAAAGCTTCACATGAACATGATAATCTAATACAGATAAGTATCAAATCAGATGTGGAAACAAATCGTAATCCTAGGCTCCTAGAGTCCTAGCTGTAGAATTAGTTTTTTTTTTTTAAGGAAGTAGTTATAGCTTACTATTAAGCAAGTACACTTTTTTACGTGGATATAAGTTTCCTGGCATTTTCACAAGTTAATTTACAAATACAGCTAAGCAATTTATTTTGTTTTTAACATTAATTTGGCAAGAATGTAAGTAAAATTAAGTCTAATTTGTTTTTGCCAAAATTTGAACTCATCGAAAGATACATCCTTAACTAGAGTTCCTTCCAAAAATTGTAAAATTTGGAATGTTATTTATTGAAATCTACTTATCCTACAACCTTAGTCAATACCTTTTCGAAAGTTAATTTTCTTTTCTATTTCTTTTTTCTGTTGAAGAGAAGTTTTTTTTTAATGATAAATGTTAATAATTAGTTTTTTTAGAAAGAATGTTAATAATTAGTTGTTAAATTTCTTCTATAAGGTTACTTCGAAGCTCCTACTTTTTATCCCTTAACACAAACCAATTGAACTACCGAAGCATCCAACCCCCAAAAAAGTCAATTAATTTTCAAACAGTGTCTTGGAAAAACAACATCAAAAGATTATGCATGGGTATATATAATAGAAAATGAGAGTGTGAATAGTAATTACTGAGAAATGAAATTGAATTGTCCTGAATAAGTTAGCCCAGTCTTCTTAGGCTTAAAAGCACTTTTTTGGTTATTCTTACCAAATACCCATCGTTTACACACTTCAATCTTCTTAGGCCTAAAAACACTTCTTTATGCGATTTTCTCTCACACTTGCCTTGAGAGAAAACCTGGCACCAAGATAAATCTTCAAGTCTGGAACGCTCTCAATAGCTTTTATCAATGCAACATCCACTGTTTTCTGGTCATCTTTCATCTGCTGAGGTAACGCCTTGAGACATGTGAATTAGACCTATGTGATTGAAAACTCACCTCCTTGTCTGACTCAAAGAATCCGCCTTCTCCATTGCTCTTCTCTTTTGGGGCTTCCATTGAAAAGTACTTATCATCAAGGTTATCCACATTAACAATGGAGATATCGACTTTGGTTGATGTACCAATCACATAGGTCTAATTCACACGTCTCAAAGGAACTATGTTGATCTTGAAGGGACCTGAGATGCAAAGTAAAAAAAACAAGTGAAGAGAAGACAAGACACAGAAGACTAGTGGTGCCTGTTAAAAAGTTACCCTGTGATATTCAATATTGACATCACTTGCTATGCAAAATTAAAAGTATGCCCTAGAAGAACATATCCAGAAATGTTTATTAGCATCAACTAATGGATATGGGTCTATATGTATTGGATTATTTGAGCTTATTGGGTGTGTCTAAATTGGGTTATTTGAGCTTATTGGGTGTGTCTGAATTGACTTATTTAAGCTTATCTACTGACATAAGTTTTGTAACTGTTAGGGATAACTTTTAAAACAGCTTGTAACAATTTTCTTACAAAGTAATATTATTTTATCTTTTGCATAAAAATAGCTTATACATAAATGCTTATCATGATAAACACTTGTGTTATAAGCTGTATATCTCATCAACATTTCTAAATTTGATTACCTAATACATATAAAGAATAAGATCATAAATTTAATTGATGGACAAGATCAACAAATCAGCTACATGAAACCCTTATCAACAAAGTTACCAGTTACAAGAAGCAATTCAGAAGAACGTTGCTTCAAAAACTCCACCCTCTTGTAAGGTTCAAGATATGGGTTCAGTTCGACTTATAACGCTTAAGCCTTGTAAGGTTCAAGATATGGGTTTGATTTGACTTATGATGTTCAATGACCCTGGGTTTCTTTTGCATAATATAAAGTATGTTGCTGAACGTAGGAGAAATGGTTATCAAGAAGCATGTTTGATGGATTAGGTTATGACACTATAGTACTAAGCATGTGATAATAAAAATTTCGCATGCGCAAATATAATAGGTAGAGATACCAAAATGTGTGGTTTATATATGATTAATGATCATACTGTAATTGATCATACATTAGTGACTAGTCAATAGCGTGATAATAATTGAGATATGTGATTTGGGTTGGTGCATTTTCGTGATACGAGTTTATTTGGGCTAGATGAACAGCGTTGGATATGTGATAGAACTTAGATAGATATGTTGGAAAAAACTCAGCTTGTGAGATAGAGTTTTCAACTAATGAGAATAAAAGAAACACCAAATTTTAGTTCACTTCCACAACACTTGCAAAAATTATAAAATTAGTAAGAGTAGGAAATAAAAATCATTATTATTTTTTTGTCACAAAGTTTGTAGTAGAATATTTCGTCAAAAAAAAACAAATGTTTGTGGTAGAATAGTGTCCGTAACAAAAGAATTACCAACACAAAATGAATTGTGTATCGCGATATTTATAAATAAAGTTTCGATTTTAAAATAACTTTTATTTTAATGTGTTTTTCATTTTGCTATTGGTATAGTGATCAACTGTTTATGTGGTGGAAATATATCTTCTCAACAAATGAATATGAAAGATCAATCTAGAACTTAAGTTAGATTTTTAAGGAACTCCTCTTAATTTGTAATGTAAGAAACACATGATTGTAAAATAAACAAAAAAAAATGGTAAGAAGAAGAAAGAACAAACATAAAATTGCAAAAATCAAAGACAAAAGTACAAGAAAATACTATTACTTTAAAAAAATGGAAATGGTACTATTATTATAATTAAAGGTGTGTAAGTGAGTTACATATATACTTGCTCGAATTAATAACGATTAGATATGATATTATATGAGGGCGGATGTGCTATCTAGTATGCAAGTTTTTGGAACGAGAAACGAATTTCATTGCATGAAGTTTGACTCAACTATTTATGAATGAAAGAAAGAAAGAAAGAAACTAACTTATATAATGAATGGATGTCAAATGTCTCCTCCTACCATCTTAGAAACTTCTCTCACAAGTTTCTTCTAGTATTAATGTTGAATCTTGGACACTGAAATTCTCTCAAGTCTCAAGTATAACTACTTAAATTTCTTTTGCACACTTTTGATGTAACATGTCAATTTGAGAAGTTATAAATTTGTTGTAACATGTCAGGATCGTTGCTTTTTGAGTTGAGCATGGAATGGAAGCCCTCGAAAATGGTCGACGGTTTATTTTTTGAAGAAAGACTTGAAATATTCTTCAACTCTGAAAATAACCGAAGTTACCATCCCTTTATTGGGCATATCCTTCGGAAATATATTGATCAGTTTTGACCTTAAACTTACGTATTTGTTACAGGGATGTCATAAATGGATACTAAGGTACATGCACCTAACTTTGTGGGTAATTATCAATACTTGTGTTGTGTTCATACGCATAAATCAATAATCTTCACAAAGCGTTTAGTGGATTTCTCGCTGTAGATAGATCGATTTTGAAGGATTTCGTTTTAGCGCCAATTGCTTCATTTGAATTTCATACCAAATCGTTGGAAGATTTTGGTGTCAGATAAATTTGAATTGGTTTGATTCCCATTTACTCAAACCCTGGACTTCTACGTTTGAATCTTCATCGTTTTGCTGTTTCTGCTGTTAAGGTATGAGTCCCATTTCATATGAATGCAAGCTATTGTTATGCTTCAAGTCAAGCAGTTTTCTTTTCACACCAGGGAAACACTTAAATGCATTTGCGTGTTCTTGCTGGTTTGTTCTTCCTCTTGATATTCTTTATAAGCCTCAGCCCCATCAGTTCTTTGTAAATTTCTATCTTCTCCATGTTTCATTTGCAAATTTATATGTCAAATTGTTAAAATGTTGTGAGTTGTTATCCCAATGTCAATTTTAGTTGTTAAGCTACTTGATTGTGGCCATGTAAGTGTTGTCCTTACGCTTAATAAAATATCTGACATGGGGAGCAAAAGAGGATTTCAAGTGCGAAACTATTGTTTGGTGTGTCAATATGCTAAAGGCCTGTCATGAGTTTTTGTGTAAAGGATTTACATTCATTTATGATTCCTGATGTATATATTCATATGGTTGTTCATAGTGCACTGGTTTGATGTTGGCAAAGCTTCCGTTAAACATATTTGCGTTCAAGTTTGGGGTGGTGAAAAGTTTAAAGGTCCTCCTCTATAAGCAGTTTTTGAAAAATGAAATAAAAAACAAAAAACACGTTATTTTAAGATAAAAGAATTATAGTTCATACAGATCTGTATGTGAACCCCATGTTGATTGTTGAAGGGTTGTGGGGATAATGAGTGTCATTTCAAACAATATCTGATTTCACCGTAGAAAAACATTTTCCCACACTGTCTTCAACAATTTATTTTTTGGTTTGTACTATTTTGTTGTGTAATATTCACTTTGAAGGGGACTTCAAGTTTTCTGTGGTGGTAGATCTTTCTTTAGTCTATTCATGTATATGCTACGTAATATTATCAAAAGCAACCAATGTTTTATCGGAGTTATTGTAAAACTACCCACACCTTATCCATTTAGAAATAGCTGGGATGGTTAGTTGCTCTTACATTTTTTTTCCATTGATCTTTTAGTGAAACTTGAGTTGCATTGCATCAGTTAAAAAAAAAAAGTTGTTTGGCCTTCATTAATTTTAACCGTCTTTTGAATTTATGTAGAATACATTTCTTTTATTTTCCATGCAAATATTTCCTCTTCACTGTATGATGTAAACCAGTGTTGTCCAAATTGCGAGGAACCTCATAGGCCATGCGATCATACGAGTTGTGTCCCCTTCTGCATGTTGAATTAGTACTTAGGATTTCTATGTATAGTCGTTTATAATTTCCTTTGTTTACTGAAGAATTCACTGCATAATATGCACTAGGTTGTTTTAAAACATGTCTTCCTCAGTTTAGAAACTAAACTATTCTACTCGATGTATATGACTTCTCTACGTGGAATGAGCTCTACTATTATTACTTGCATCTTGAATTCTTAGAGCCCTCTCATTTGTTTAGAACACTGTTTATTATAAACATTACAATGATAACAACTTCTAACTGCTTATTGGTATACACTATTAATAGATCATATGTGCGAAATAGTTTTTAATTTCCTGGGTGAATAATGCTGGTCTTTTGGAAGTTAACATAATAAAGGAAAACTGTCATGGCAATTTAACAAATGAAATTGGTTATGATCTTTATTTGGTATCCACATGATTTTGTTGATCTAGAGTCCTTCAGGTGTTTTTAAGTTTATTTATTTATGTTAGTTATGGATCGGCCAAATTACCAATTGGAATCTCTCTTGCTTGGTGAATTCGATCTCATCATCTACACCCTGTATTAAAATTACATTTCTGTTGTTTATGGTTGGAGACTTAAGATTTATAATAATTATTACATGCCAAATGCAGGTGCTTGCCTTAGTGAGTGACCAATTGGATTATGGTGATAACATATGTGGTGCAGTCTTAGCATTCGATTCAACGAGGACATAATGAGTGTGGCTAGAATCGCAGTGCATCCGATCATCAGGTTCACATAATCACTGACCCTATACATGTGTGTGTTATATACTTACATTCATGCTTGTCCTTAATAATACTCCTGGTTTCTCACACAGGTTGTAATGGCTTTGAGAGATTCGATTAGGCGTCACCTAAAGCTTCTGCACAGCTATCCAAGTGTCAAATGTCGAATTGGTGTGGACGGTCACAATTCTTATGATGAACTTTGTAGGACCTTCTTTATATATTCGTTGTATCCAAGTTGAAAAATGAAAGGCTGTCAAGTTTGGATTCAATTATCATATTTCATCCTCCTTTCAATAAAAATCTGCAGAAATGATATACATACACTAGATCTATGCTTGCACCTGTTAACCAAGTTATTACTCAAATAGTGGCTTGCTTTTAGATTGCACTCGAAAAGGTTCAATCAATGGCTTCCCTTTAGACATGAAGTTATTAGTCTCGTCTATCGTCATGTCACATGCATCTATTATTGATTTATTTTCTTCTCAATTTTGGAGATTTCACATTGCACTGATTAATTCCTTTATATATATGTGTATTGTAGTCTTTGATTACGGAACCAATGACTTTCAGTGCTACTGGTCGATTTCATTGCACTAATATTTTTGTGTTTGTCACTAGGGTCAGCCCTTTCTCCTTGCTATCCAGTCTAACCAAATAAAGCAATTTACAACCTAATTATGAAGTTGGTGAACAAAGTACCAAATGCACAAAACAAACTTCTTAGTTCCTGCTCCATTTGTTTCCCTTTCATTTTTTATTTTTTTGAACAAGTTGTTTCCCTTTCATTGTTTAGTAATATATTAATTTTATTTCGGCAGTTCAGGGAACAACGCAACTGGTAAAGTTGTTGTCATGTGACTGGAAGGTTACGGGTTCAAGTTCTGGAAACAGCCTCTTGTGTAAAAAACAGGGTAAGGCTACGTACAATACACCAAATGGTGGGACCTCTTCCCGGACTCTGCGTATGTGGGAGCTTTAATGCACCGGGTTGCCCTAATTCAGGGAACAAACATTCATCACAAGATATATTTGGAAAATCTCTATATATTATATATTGGCCAATCTGATTTTACTTCTACCATAGCAGCCATTGGCATAGGTAGATTGCACGAGTATCTTCTTCCAGTTATTTCACAAATTGCTGCCACCATTAAGGTAAGGATACCTTATGACTATTTATTGGATTGTGCTCACTGAAATTTCTAGGAGCTATATGAAGCTTTATGGAATTTTTATTGTTGGTATTTGAGCATTTTCTTGGGTTAGTTCCTTCAGTACAACGTTAAATTAGAGTGAATTTTTTTGGCAACATTGATTTGAAAGATATTATTATTTATTCAATATTATACTCATAAATTCAAAATTAGTGACTTCCATCCACATGTGGATGTAACCATGTAGATAAAGTTCCTATATAACTTTAAGATCAAGGCATCGTCTTTTCAGTTTGTATGTAGCTTTTATAGGGTCAAAATAGACACGTTAAATTTATAAATCACTTTTCTTAATACATGTGAAAAGTGCAAGAGATTCAATAGGCGAGAGAGGAAAGAAGAAATATCTTTTTTATTTAGAAAAACAACCATGTCTTCTTCCATCACGGTCAAGTTATGCTCGTTGCCATCAACTTAATGTACACTCATCCCTAGGATTTTGAGTGCATTGTTCGAAGTATAAGCATGCTACCCTTTTTTTTTTATAAGTCACACAGGCATGCATACGAACACGCACGCGTAGATACATACACATATAATTATACATGTTTATTTTCACGATTCCTTTGTCCAAATGTAGATTCTTAGTTTTCCTTACTTTCTCCTTTTTTTTTTGAATGGCAAAATATTATATATAAGGGGATTAAATCCAAGCATTACACCAAGAAAAGAAAAAAAAACACCAAAAACTCCCAAAGAAAAACAACCAGCACCCTCAAAATGTCGAAACCCCTAACAATAGCTCCTCAAAGAACCAACACTGCCAACAGTGGTCAATTAGGCACCCGACAGTGATAATGCTTCAAACGTACAACTTCGACCACCACTCAAGTTCCGGTATATCGGAGGAGACATCACAACAACCTAAAGAGATCTGAGTCACAAACTTGCTCCCGACCTCGAATCAAAAGCAATCGGCCCACAAGACTCCCGACACAAGTCAAAAAGGCACCCCTCAACTCACGAACCACCAGAGCAGACACCTAAAAAAAGGCGGAATAGTAGCGCAAAGCGAACCAACTCGAACACAAACAAATCAAAACAAGCCACCAAATCAACCTGCATCACCACCACCAGAAAAGATCGGCGCACACCCCAACCCTCGGCTAGACAGCCACAAACCGCCACGATCCTTACGACGACGAAGGATCCGGGAGTTGCGAAGAAGGAGGATTAATCGTGAAGGAGATGCACACGCCTGCAACTGAGCAGTCAGGAAGGCTTAAGGTGCAACAAACGACTACTCTGTCAACACGAAGCATCTGGACCCCTAGCTCTTTCGAGCAACAACAACCAAGCACCTAGAACCTAATCCAAGAGCAGGAGGCCTCCAGCGGCAAGGCTCCGAAGGAACAAAACGACAACACCGACATAACACAAAAAAGTGAACCACCAAAAGGCTGAGGGAGATCTAAATAGCCTCAACCCTAGACAGAACCAAACACAAACAGACCAGGAAGAAAGCTGAGCGGAGAACCACCAAGAGGCTGAGGGAGATCTAAACTGCCTCGACCCTAGACCCGAGATAGAGCTCAGAACCTAAAACACAAACACGGCAAAACAAACACAAACAAAACATACCAAAATGCATAGCAGTGAACCACCAAAGGGCTGAGGGTGAGGGAGACCTTAAACAGTCTCGACCCGAGTCCCTTCACAGAACACATCCCTAACACGCAACCACAACACAACAAACAAACAGATGGATACGACACAAACAAACGACCACACAACAACCAAAACACACAGCCGACGAAACTAACAACAAAATCACAACCAAAACGCACAGCCGGGAAGAACAACAATCAACAACCCAAAAAAATAGACCCAAAAGAAAACTACAAACATAGCAGATCAAGGAGACGCGCAGCAGCTCCGTCCACTGTCGCCGGGAAGAACAAAGCCACTGCAAGCAAGCCTAAACAACCAACGGAAGATCTGGAGATTCGGTGATGCGGAAACCGCAACAGCCACACCACCACCACCGTAACATCACCCCCACGCAACACCACCACTGCCACCGCCTAAACACCACCGCGAAAACACCACCACCTCACAAAACAACACCTCCAAACCGAGGCAAAGACAACACCACCACCACACACAGCTACACACCACCGGAACCACCTAACTTGTAGCCTCCTCACAACCTCCAACTAGATCTGAAGACAGATCCGGCGAGGACAGGAAAGCCGAAAAAGAAGGGGGGCGAACGGAGCAAAGCTGGGGGAAGAGGACAGTTCAGTTTGATTTTTTTTTTTTGTTTTTGCCCACCCCTACTTAGAATAGAATTAGGAATTTATCATTTGGGATGGGGTTGTTATAATTTTTATTTTTGTTCAAAAGTCTAGCTTAGTGGGTTTACTATACCAAACATTTTGGTCTTAATCTCTGATTCGTAGGGGAGTAGACCATAGTAACATGGGGTTCGTATGGGATGAGTCTACTTTTTACTTTTTCCTTTTGCACTAATTATTTTGTTTTTTGTTGTTGACAATTTTGCTTTCTTTTTTTTTTGGTCAAGTAGCTTAGTGGGGTGTCCAGGGTTCGAGCCGCGGTCCCTGTATATAACAATGCATATCCCTGCCAACCGAGCTATACTCACCAATTTTGCTATTTTATTGCTTATTTTACGTTCCTTTCGCTCAAATCGCTTCGACACCTGTACACTTTTGATGCTGCAATTGAAATACATCTGAAGAGATGTGAGTGAACGAGACGTAATGTATACCAAGCATTGCTTTGTAGATCCATCAATAACAAGTAAGGTGAAACGAAGACAAGAGCCCTGTGGATAATTTCCAACTGAACACATACACACCAACAGTTGATAGTTGTTATATTTTACAACCCTTGCAACCAACAATTTTGACAGTCATAACTCACAAGCCCACGTTTTCTACAAGATCTTGTCCAATTTGTGCGAATGAATTAAGCTTCAACAACTACGTGGAACTTAAGGATTCGCATGATAGAAAACGCAAATAAAGGGAGTATGACACACATCTATGGAAGTACATGCTAACTATACAGTTGTAAATATGTACTACTGCTACTTGAGCAACTTGTTTATTCATACACCAGTGGAGCAATAAATGACACCAGATCAAACTAGAAAGAATTTGTGAGGCCAAGGAGGAGAAATTAAGGTAAGAATGTGATGTTTGGAGATCTTGAACTAGCAGGACATGTGTTGGTAGAAACAGGTGACCTGAAAGAAAGAAAGAAAAAAACAAACAATTTCATGCATTGCCTACAAAAAGGAGATGGAAGAAAAAACTATACAACAACAACCAAGCCTTATCCTAGTCATTGTTGTAAGCCTTGAACTAGCTAGTAGCTAGATTTTGATATTCAATCAAATTTGAAACCTTGTCAAGTGTTAACATGTTATGAAAGTGCGACCAATATTGCAATTTAAATTTTGAACACCCACCCATCCAATGAATGAAGGAATAGAACATATCGAAATTAAAATTATTTATGACTCATGGTAAGTCCTCAAAACCAAGTATATTTATCCTGCAAAACCATGACAGAAAACTGATCTGATATAATGAAATAAACAACGCAATTAATTTATTCAATGCCATATGATCAGTTGCTTAAGGTTACACCGATTGTACTTGACTATTTATATTCAAGTACAAAAGTACAAAACTAAAGGTGGTAACAAAAGACAAAACAAGAGTTGAATACCTTACAAGGCACACAATGTGAAAGATGGATACAATCAGTGGCGGAGCCAGGATTATTATAAAGAATGGGCCAAAAAAAATTGCAACACATTTATAGGTGTTTGCATAAGAAATCACAAGCAAAAAATCTAAAGAAATTGTCCAAGGGGTTTATATAAGAAATTCATAGAATTTACATAAGAAAATGCAAAAAATTTAGGTCGGAACCCGGGCGCTTGCCCGAGGTCGCCGGGCGGTGAAACCGCCACCGGACACAATCACAATGCATCACAAGAACAATGAACAATGGAAGATCCTTTAGGAACAGAAAGAACATTATTCAACCAACAAACTTCACCCCATAATTCATCATCCTTATTCTTCTTTCTTCACATCAATCTCAGCACACCAAATCTCCATTTCTTTCCCCCTTCCATTCAAATTCGTATGACCCTCCCAAACCACAAACAGTCTAAAGTTGAGATAGAGTTTAGAATAGGGTAGTGTTTATCGAGGACACACGCTGCAGGAAAATGTTAATCAAGCAAAAACATTACCCTTGGCCATTAACCAACTTTCAAGTCTACGAAAATACTGTCAATATCTTATATTCTTTGAATAGAATGGTGAATTTTGAACATAATAAGCAAACAATAAAATGAATCAGTTTTGCAGAGTACGTGAGCAAAATCCTTTTATCCCTTTTAGTGTGGTATAACAGCAATAAAACTTAGCACAGGCTGGATGGTTCATGAGAACAAAATATATTAAGGAAAATACCAGAGAACATAAAATACAACTTTTTCGGATGTCTAATAACAAGAAAATTGTAAATGATTAAAACTTAAGATAGTTTGACAAACAACAAAAATCAAGGGCAAAAAACAATTCTCTAAGACTCTTATTTCCTCTAGAAGACCAACTCATGTGGCTTCACACCTGCCTTCAAGGAAAACCTAGCACCAAGGTAAGTCTTCAAGTCTGGAACACTGTCAATGGCTTTTAGCAAACCAGCATCAACAGTCTTTTGATCATCCTTCTTCTCTTGGGGGAGCACTTTTTTATCCTAAAAGGCAACAATATTTTAAAGATCAGCAAACAAAGGCAACTCAGATGATCAAACAGTAATTATCAAAACTACAAAACTCAAACAAACCTCCTTATCTGCCTCAAAGAACTCGCCCTCTCCCTTCTTAGTCTTTTTCTGGGATTCCTTTGAGAAGTACTTGTCATCAAACTTGTCGACATTAACCGAAGAAATATCTACATTGGTAGATGTGCCGATAACATAAGCCTGATTCACACGTCTCAAGGGGACTCCGTTAATCTTGAATGGACCTAAGGTAATGAGAATGAACAAATGATTGGTTAGAGATGAGTGGAGACTAAAAGCATATCTTTAAGGATGAGTATCAATGTAAATGTATGTGTCTTCATAATATGCATCTCAGGCTAATGCAAGAGTATTTTTGAAAACACACCCCCAGATATAACAACCACGTTTATTGAGCATGCAAGTGATGATAGACAATGGAAGGCACGGTCAATGATATTAAACAACAGGACTCCGAGGTGCAATAAAGCAAACAGCTTAACTCAATAATAATATGTGGAGCATAATTAAGTATAGCCTATTGAAATAAACAGGGCTTACAAGGTTTGGCCAAGTATATTGAAACACACCCAGATACAAACTAGTTTGAGCAAGCAAATGGACATACACAACGGAAAGCAATGAGCAAGTTAGTTTATTGATCAAATGTTAGTGAAAAAGAAACAGCAGATAATCAAGCAAACAACTTAAATTTGGAAGCATGATTAAATTTGGCTTCGGAAAATGAGCATAACAGTGTCTAAAGTACATCCATAAACTTAGATAAGCAATTCCTACTAACCAAAGCAATAAAATCCAAGTCATCGTTTCAAATGCAAATACTTATCAAAATGAATTATTTATCATGACAATCACTCATTAATTAAAAATACAATAAATATATATAGGCTGGATACAAAGCTCATGAACAATGATTCTCTCTACCTTTAAGGGCAAAAAGTCGCTTACTTTTCTTCCTATACGTATTGCCCATGAACTGAGGTTGAGATTACTAACAATCTTAACCAATGTTGCTTTTCTCAGTTATTAACATTGTTAAAAAAAGTTTGAAAAAAATATATTGTAAAAAAGAAACTCAAAAAAGAAAATGATATTAACACATTCTGTCAAAACAAGTACCCTGGTAAATTTACTCAAAAAAAGTTTCCAGTGAATATATGTACTAACTGAAGCAGAAGTTCTTTGTCAAAAACACCAAATTATTAACTATGACAATAACTCATAATACAACTAGCAAATATAGATAGTTATTTACAACCAATCTAAGGCAATAATAAAAAATGCTGGACAAACAATGTTTATTTCTTAAACCAATAATTACCGGTAACGAGAAGAAGTCCGGAAGGAAGCTGCTTGAGAAACACAACTCTCTTCCCCTTAAATCTTCCTGCAAGAAGAATCAACACTGTTCCTGGAGTAATGGAAGCCCTGAAAACAAAACCAGAACCATATAAATCATTCAACTCACATAACATTTTATCAAATCAACAAGCCAATAAACAATCTAAATGTAACAACTAGAATTTCCAAACCATTTTGATAAAATCAGATCAGTTCATTTTAAATACTGGAACCAGATTTAGAACCGGTTTTATATTAATTTTTAAAAAATATTTAATTGTGAATTTATTTATATTACATTATTATTTCATCCTTGTCCAAGGACTTATACAAACTAATTAACCATTGTAGATTTTTATAAAATTAAAAAACTAATATGTTGATTCAGTAATTACCATCAAATAACACCAATTTTCACATTTCCAAACAAAAAGGTTGTATCAGTAGAAATGAACGATGGTGAAGAACCTGAGCTTAGTGGGCTTTGGCTTGTGCTTGTTGCGGAGTGGCTTCTTGATATCGTCGGCGGGGTAAAACTTAGGTGGCTTCTCGGCCGGAGCTGCAGGCTTAGCGGCGGGATCATGTCGAGGGAAAGCTCCGCCGTGCTTAGCCTTGATAGCCCATAGACCACGTTTGTGGTACATAGCAGATCTCGAGTATTTTCCGATACCCCTGATCAATTCAGGGTTACGGCTTACTCTTGCTGTTCTTTGCTTGGGTGCCATTGCTGAATGCTGCTTCTGCTGCGTGCTTACTAGGGTTTTCCGTTTCGCCTATTTATATCCGACCTCTAAGGAGTATCTAGCCTAGTCGAAGCCCAATTCTTAATTTTGGTACAAAGCCCAGCCCAATTCTACCTTAGTTTCTTTAGTTTTTTTTTATTTATTTTCTTAATTAATAGTATATTTTTATTTTTATGGTTTAAATTTTCTTTGTTAATATTGTATATACATATTTTCTTTTCCCACCATGTTGTTTCTCGCACGTCCTCCAAACTTCTATTTTTTCCTCATTCAGCTTATGTTATCTGAAACGAGTTTTTGGCATGTTCAGATTATATATAATATGAAAATCTAGACTCCAGAAAACAAACAAAAAATGAAACTATACCATTTGTATACCTATGCAAATTTAACAGACATTCATAAGCTACAAGATTTGACCAACAGAAATGTGGATAATAAAAAAATCATTATATAAAATATATGTTAAGTTTCCTAATGTTATACATTTGAACTAGTTTTGTGTGATGTTACCCCAGTCATCCCTTTCAAGACTATCATCTTCAATTTTTTACTACCATCTACAACTTTCTTATTAACTATAACATTCATCTTTGTCAATTTTTTCAACTATAATTACATCATCATTCATCTTCTGTTGGAACAAAATACGTTTAACAAACATTACCCTTAGAGTTTTGATGATAATAAGGTATTAAAAATTGTCAATTGGATATGCTAATATTTGTTCAAGTGTACAGGACCATAGACAAAAATTACCCTTAATGATTCCAAACACATGCAAAAAGACCGTTATACCCCTTATTTTTCATCCATGTCCTTCAACATCCCATATTTACATATCTCATTGGCGCTCAACAAAATAATTGGAATTCACGTAAAAATGCACTTTTGTGTTGCATTTATGTTTCATCTTCATCCATAACACAGCATAAAACACTTTTCACCCCCAAACTTCTTTTTCAACAAACAAACTTTCATATCTATATCAAGATTCCTCTCAAGACTCTCTTGGTCTCAATGTGGAATTAACTAACAAACCTGGAAGAAATAAGAGGGTGTCACAACCTTCTCCAGAGAAAATTCGATGATGTTACATGTTCATACACCAAATCCACCAATACAGATTCATATGAGCCTAAATAAACCCAAAAGTTTAACCCCAAATCCAACAATTAAAATGCTATCTTATTCTCCTCGATTCCAAATCTCAACGTGTTTGGTCAACAACGTGTTTGGTCGTTCAACCGGTTTTGAGGCCAAGAACCATGTTGCATTCACCATTTGGGTTGTCGGAAAATGGAACAAGGCGTGTAAGCTTATGGATGGAGAAGGTGGTGGTGGCAACGGTGGTGAGAAAAGTGTTTTATGGGAATGAAATTAATTGAATTAGGTTGCTAAAAAGTTGAAGAGATAAGTGATTGTAATGATAAGTTAGAATTGATAAGGTAAGGTTTAAAAGGTGTGGTGGTGAAGGAATTGCTTCAGTTGAAAGGCTGTGGCTTTGAGATGAGAAGAAGAGGGAAGAAGAGGGAAGAATAATAAGAAATGGGTAAAACATAATTTTACGTGGTGACTGATTCATTAAGGGCAAAACCGACCATTCAAGCATGGTTTGTTGACGTGGATTTCTTTAATCTCGGTCGTCGTGTGCCACTTCACTAATCATTATCCACGTCAGCGAAAAAATGAGATTAGAACGAAATCTCAAATGATAAATATTTGCAATGACAAAATGGAAGGATTAGTAACTTCATGGACTAAAATTCAAATGACCTATATTATATCTTTTAAAAATACTTATATTATAAATTTTGAATATACAACAAATGTACATTAATTAATTTAATGATATGATATTGTAGGTTGAAATGAATGTAAAAAGTATAAGCATTTTATATATTTCTTATGTCATGTTTTTTGAAAGAATCTCTTATATCATGTTATTAAGTGTAATATCGTTGAAATTAAATAAAAATTAGAATAGCATGTCTTGTTTTTTTTTGTACAGGTTTCCCCTCTTTATTTTGTTTTTTTTATTGTGTATGTGTGTACATATATATTAATTATATGAGGAGGGATCCATTGACTCCAAGAGTAAGTTTATTCACTTACTCCAAATCACCACCATTCATTTCCTTTTAATCTAACAGCTTTATGATTCATTTAATTATTACTTAATTACATGGTCCTCTCCTCTCAAAAAAGAAAAAAACTTACATGGTCCTCTGTCTTGAATCTCCTTCTTTTATTATCACAACTCTCTTTTCTATGTTTGTCGTGTGCCCTAACTCATCCATGTTAATTTTTCTCAATCATCCAAAACTTCAACACCATCATCATCTACTACAACAGATCTCAATTCATAATCCTATTACGACAAAGTCAATGATTTTTTTTTTATTATGATAGTGTATTGAGAGACCAATATGAGATTATCAAGCCTCAAATAATTTGTAAAAGGTTTCTCAATGTGTTCGAATATCGCAACCAATTCATATGCACCAGGAGCCACTACAATTCAGACTTACAAAATTTCACTATAACAAAAATCAATGAAGAAAAAACTGCATTTATAATGATTTGAAAGCTTTAACAAAAAATATCAATGAAGAAAAAAACTGCGAGAATGAGGCTTTGTGATGTATAAAAGGTAAGCTTACTTGTTTTCATAATCTCAATTTCAACGGGGAGCATGTTTGAAGACAATAATGGTTTTGTGAGTTTGTTTTTCCTATTTTTATTAATAAGTTTTCAACCAAGATCTCCCTAAGCCTATAAAAAAAATCTACAAACTACAAGTACAAGCCTACTAACAAAAAAAATAAAATTATTAGTTTCACAAAATTAAAAAAACATTTCATCAGTAAAAGAAATAGAGAGTCGCAAAAAGTAAAAGTTACTCAACAATGAATAAATATTCAAAAAATTAACCACTTTTTGTACACAATAACCACTCTCTTTTGACCACAAGAAACTTCATTGCAGGTAAGAAGAAGTCAGATAAACATTGGTTCAATAGCTGCAAACACGCACGACATATGCGTGAAACATGTTAGGAATTCATTGACAAGCCTCCAAATCAGAAAAAGAAAGGTGGTGACAATGGTCGTACTTTCTAGAACAATAATTCTGATCAAGAGCTACAATCTTCTTTAACCCAGCGGCGGAACAGTTAAGAACAATGAGGAAAACAGTTCAAACTCTAATATCAAACTCATCTTCATAAATATAATATATGATTCGATTCACGTGTGTAATGTTATTTATACAAAATATACATTGTCCACTAAATTTTTTCTTTGACCAAAACAAATTCATATACTACTTTCACAGCAAGACATGAACCTGTGAATTAACATTAAGAAAAAAAGGATCAACAAGCAATAATAAGTTGAATTAAAATAAGATAATAATAATAAGGTCGTTGATATCAACAAAGTAGTAGTAGAAGAAGTGGTTTTAGATGTAACAAATAAGAGTTATATATAATATAATAATAAAAGTTGTTAAAAAATATATATAAAATAATAATAATAATAATAATTGTTATAAGAATAAGATAACCTAATAATAATAAATAATAATAAAAGTTGTTATAAAGTTAATATTGAGATTTGAAATTAATTTAAGGATAATTATGGCAATGCAATCAAATTTTAAAAAGATTTGCTTTCATCCCCTTCTAAAAATTGAACCAAACATTTCAAATTAAAAATTTCTCTCCCCTCCCCTGCCCCTCCCCTCCAAAACTCTCGAACCAAACGGATTAAGGTTGTGAAAACAATAGAGGGTCCAATTTACCAACAACTTTTAGAGGAATATTTTCCCCCCTATTCGTTTCTAAAAAATTGCACCTCTCCAAAATTATTAATCCAGGCGAGAATTTTATTTTCTCGTATTGAAATGATAAACGCAGACAAAAAGATGTTTTTTCTTCGTTTGGATAAGTAAATCCAGACATGGGCAGTTTTTAAAAATTATTGGGTGTAAAAAGAAAATTTCCAACTTTATTATTCTAACCAGTTTCCCTAGTTAATGATTAAATACCTGACCCTAAAGTTGATGGGCCCAAACTATATGCCACACCTAATCATCTTTAGTAATTTTGGGAGGTTGGAAAAGAAACTCCCATCTTTTATTCATGTGCTTGATTCCAGATTACATTTCACTATTTAACATACAATCGGAGCCATTTACAATTATAGCGGGCCACAACTTTTTTTTTTTGAGGGAAGCGGGCCACAACAATACTTTATATCAATAAAATAGAGTGAAATGAAAATAAATGAACCAAGGTTTTTTTTTTTTTTAGAAAATGAACCAAGTAATGTATGCACAAATAATTTCGATCTTTAGATTTATTTATCGTCACACTTATATGATGGATTTCCCAGTAATGTTTTTTTCCTCGTTTTCACTCTACTCCAGTCATTCTCAGTCGAAATTCCGCCGTCAGGACACTGGTGTTCAACGAAGGGAATTTTTTTTCATTTTTTTTTTAGATTAAACACATAACCAAAGCCAAAGAGACAACCATGAGTGTGAATAAATAATTTAAAACTTGAAATTACTTATGCACCATAGACTACGCTCATTTGGACTTTGAAGCGACAATACATTTCTCACGACGATATGCAGTTTAAAGTAGGAATTCTGCTCTTCTCCCACATGTTTTGCTCATTCTCAACCAAACTTTCGAAAATAGCCCTGCGTGAGTTAACTCACGCTAGTGTTGATCTCTGCGTGAGTTAACTTATGCATGTGTTAATTCCAGCATGATTAAACTCACGCAGGGGCAGTTTGGTCATTTCAGTTGGAAATGAGCAAAATTTGTTTGGAGAAGAGCAGAATTCTTAAAGTAGAGATAGAGTTCAACATAGGCTAGTGGTTATGAATCATACACTACGTTTAAGACTGGTACAAATTACGTGGAAATTTTAACAAAGCAAACAACTTGCACCTCAAAATTCATTCATGTGTAATCCACCATTACGTATGTTCCTAGAGTTCCATACTGTAGCATCATTTGGGAAAGTAATAAATACATGTATGTAAGTGTTACTTACTACTTTTGATCACATGTATTTTCCACGGTGAAAATGTGCGTGTAAATTGGAGTTGAGAGTTTGGAATATGCTAGTGCTTGCTTATAAAGGGATGCACACACTGCTAACCAACTTTCAGAACTCGTCAAACTACTAACTTTGTTAGTTATAAGTATATCTTCTAACAGTAAATGAATCAGTTTTGCAAAGTAAAGAAGGAACATCTTCTATACCCTTTTTTGTTTGAAATCATTCTTGGTGTGATATGCCAGCAATAAAGGCTCAAAATCATTAAACCAAATGGTTCAAGAGGACAAAATATATTAAGGAAAATAACAGACAGCATAGAATACAAGTTTTGCAGATGTCTAATACCGAGAAAATTGTAAATGATTAAAACTTAAGATTCAAATTTGCCAAACAACCAAAAAAACAAGGGCAAAAAACAATTCTCTAACACTCTTATTTCCTCTAGAAGACCAATTCGTGTGGCTTCACACCTGCCTTCAAGGAAAACCTGGCACCTAGGTAAGTCTTCAAGTCTGGAACACTGTCAATGGCTTTTAACAAACCAGCATCGACAGTCTTTTGATCATCTTTCTTCTCCTGAGGGAGCACCTTTTTGTCCTAAAAAGCAAAAGCATTGTAAAGATTAGCAAACACACGCAGAATAATTACCAAAACAACAAAACTCAACAAACATACCTCCTTATCTGCCTCAAAGAACTCGCTCTCTCCCTTCTTAGTCTTTTTCTGGGATTCCTTTGAGAAGTACTTGTCATCAAACTTGTCGACATTAACCAAAGAAATATCTACTTTGGTAGATGTGCCGATAACATAAGCTTGATTCACACGTCTCAAGGGGACTCCGTTAATCTTGAATGGACCTAAGGTAATGAGAATGAACAAATGAAGATTGGTTAGAGATGAGTGGAGGATAAAGTAGATCTTAAAGGGTGAGTATCAATATAATCGTGTCTTTATAAAATGCATCAAAGGCATTTGCAAGAGTATTTTGAAAACACAACCAAGATATAACAACTAGGTTTATTTAGTATGCAAGTGACCATAGACAATGGAAACCATGAGCAAGAGATATTATTAAGTGACATGCAATAAATCAAACAAGTTAACTCAATAATCATCTATGGAGCATAATTCAGTTTAGCCCATTGAAATAAACAGGGCACAACCTATGGAGATGTATTACCAGGTTTGGCCAAGTATATTGAAACACCCCAGAAACAAAAAGGTAGGTTTAGCATGCACGTGGACATACACAATGGAAAGCAATGAGCAAATTAAATAATTGATTTTTTTCAACAAAAAGATACATTGTTGAAGTGTACTGGTGAAAAAGAAACAACATAACTCAGAGGTGCAATCAGGCAAAAACCTTAACTCAATAATCATGTCTGTGAAGCATAATTAAATATAGCTTAAAGTAAAATGAAAATGAAAATGAAAATGAAAATGAGCATGACCTACATGAACATGAATTAAGTAGGTTCATCCAAACACTGAAGAATATTTGTCGAAATATAAATCTAAAATAAACTTTAAATAAGCAATTCGTACTAACAGAAGCAAAACTTCTTTGTTAAATGTAAAAACAGTAAACCAAATTACAATAACTCATAATACAACAAGTAAATATATATAGTTATTTACAACAAATCTAAGGCAATAACATAAAATGCTGGACAAAATATGTTTATTTCTTAAACCAATAATTACCGGTAACGAGAAGAAGTCCGGAAGGAAGCTGCTTGAGAAACACAACTCTCTTTCCCTTAAATCTTCCAGCAAGAAGAATCAACACTGTACCAGGAGTAATGGAAGCCCTGAAAACAAAACCAGAAATGAACGCTAAGGGATAAAATCACAAATGAATCTAATAAATAAGAGTAACTGAATAAAGGGATAAAATCTCTCTAGATCCAAGTCAAATCCTAAACATAAGGAAACCAAACCAAAGCAAAACCGTCTAACTATAAAAAAAGGGTTTGGCTACTCAAGTATCTTAACACATAACAGTCTAAGAAGATAACTTTACTTTTCATAACATAGGAAATAAAAAAGTACAAATTTGTTATATACCTAGATGATTAAAATCTTTTACTCTTCTAACATATTATAACATATCTGAAGTATGAGATCAAATTGAGTAGACGGGGAAACTAAAAATCTGATGCCAAATAAACCATTGATCACAAAGGAATCTTAAAGTGTTCAAACTACTTAAATGTATGACCAAATTGGAATATTAAACTGTTCTAACTTCTTAAATGTATGATTAACTTAGGTTATAGCGGAGAACAAACAAAACTCAAATTCATCTGCAAAAGATTACTAAATGCTAAATACTTGAGAAGCCAAAAGGTTAAAATTTACTCTTCTCTGATCATTTAAGGTTTACAATAATCAATTGTTACTGTATTTCAGAAATAACCATACACAAGTTGTTAGGAACCCGAATTAAAGAGAAACAAAAGGAATAGTATTATTGATTGAAAAGAAAATATTACAGAAGATTATCCCTCTGTAATCCCAGAGCAAAAGCTCCTCAGAGAAGAGACATTTCTCTCTCTGCCCAAAAGCAATAAGGTTCCTAATTGAATAATTCTGAATTCTCCCTACTGTTGTGGCCAAATGGCCTTATTTATACAAACAAAGGGAATAAACTGCCTGTAACCGCTCCTAATCAATACAAATTACTGCATAAACTGCCTAACTGCTCCTAATCAACACAAATACTGCATATTATACAAAATGCTAACTGCTCCTAAATAACTATATATTAAAATAACTGACTGCATCAGCGGTTACCCTATCAATACCACCAGATACCTAACACAAGTACTATTTCTAGCTGAAAAGTGAAAACAGAAAAATAAATCCAATTGCAAAAACCAAACTTTAAATCACTACTAACAATACAATTGAGGCCCCTCAAAGGTCAAATTTTAGTTTCAGATAATTACAAGCTAATATGAAAAACATAAGGATGTCACAGAGAGCTTGTTGGATCAGAAGGATTTCCAAAATATGTGATTATTCTGCTATTTAATTTTAAATATTTCTGATTATGTAACAACACATGTTGTCTCCCCTGCCGTGAAAAACAGTTCTGGTCTTCAAGGTCCAAATTGTTCTCTAAGTGTCCTCAAGTTTTATTTTCCTGAATATGAATGACTACTATAACTTGTGTAAGTCTACATTAAAGAATTTAAAAATTATCTATAATGATCTATGCAAGCAAAAGTAACATTGATATGGCATACTAATGACTTTAAGCGAAAGACTGTTAAATGAAAATTACAATAATATCCTTCAACTTTGGAGTTTAGAGTTAGCTACCATGATACATGATTAGCATGCTCAAAATATTTCAAAGGATATGTCAAAACTACTAGTATACTCTATGTAGAAAGAGTCTGTGAACCCAGATATTATTCGACATACACTTTGATACTCGTCGGTTTCAGGATTAAAACATGCAAACTAAAAGATTCAGACCAACAACAGTGCAGTGATTCACTCACACACACACACAATGTGTGTGTGTGTGTATATATATATATATATAAAATCATCATAAACAAAGGGCATCTAGTGTTATAAGGTCCCGTCATGGCGGCATCCAGGGAAGGGTTGGAGTCATTGCATATCCATTGTTTACATATCTTATCTTACATTTTGTACAAACACAAATGGAACCCATGACCTCTAATTACTACTAACAACATGATTAAGTTCACCTACTTAAAACAAAATATCGCAAAGCCACTGAAAAATGCAGGGTCCTTTTTCTGCCACTTCGTTTTCAATTAGATGCATGTTAACAAAGTTCTAAAATATACAAACTAATTAACCATTGTAGATAACTAATAGGTTGATTAATTTTCACATTTTCAAACAAAAACGGGTGTATCTATAGAAATGAACGATAGTGAAGAACCTGAGCTTAGTGGGCTTTGGCTTGTGCTTGTTGCGGAGTGGCTTCTTGATATCGTCGGCGGGATAAAACTTAGGTGGCTTCTCGGCCGGAGCTGCAGGCTTAGCGGCGGGATCATGTCGAGGGAAAGCTCCGCCGTGCTTAGCCTTGATAGCCCATAGACCACGTTTGTGGTA
>Ga0228711_1001163_pt1 | contig 37627 bp, 25 predicted proteins | sample MedpolnodulmetaG_2_FD_177996 | JGI IMG/M metagenome (GOLD analysis project Ga0228711, IMG submission 177996) | Root nodule microbial communities from Medicago polymorpha collected in Santa Monica, California, United States - brown nodules | ecosystem: Host-associated > Plants > Roots > Nodule...
AGTCATTAAGGATTAGAATTGCATAAAGCCTAATCAAGTGATTGGGGCTCAAGTTGTGATTAAGCTCTACCAAAGGACGAATTGTTTGGGAGAATCTGAGTTCGATTCCTGCATGGAACAATTCTTGGTTAGCCTTTACTTACTTTCCGGCCGAACTTCAGATTACTAGGGCCCCTCTTCCCCTAGAAACTGAAGGGTTAACACCAACAACAAAAAAATGCATAAAGCCTCTTAAGGAAGGGTTAAGAACACCTGAATACTATCCTATTTGAAAAGCACATGACAGAGCTTTGGTTTTGTATTCTATTCTATTCTTGAATATAGTTTAATAATAAACGAAACACCACAGAGATAGTCTCATTTCAACACATACGGAACACTAATAACACATGCAAATGAATTGTATGTAAGTTTTGGAGACTCAAGTTTTTAAACCGGTCAACAGAGCTTAATGCCAAAAAAAAAAAAAGGAGCTCAATGCATTTGCAACAAAGTCACAGACGTTGTTCACATTAAACCCGAACAACAGGAAATCACATTCCAAGGGGGGAAAGTTGGAGAGTAATACAAATATGAACCATACAAAATAAGCAGAGTCACAAAAGTAATATCAATTTCTTCCCCAAATAAGAGCTGTAAAAATGGAGATGCTGGGAAGTCTTCAAATAGGAAATTGGGAACCTGTGAATGAAAACAAGATAAATGGTATTCAAACAAACCAAAATATCAAAGTAAAATTATGCACACACGGGAATTGCAATATCAGAAGAAAAGATTCTTCCATACCAGACACTAGGAGAAGAACACAAATTTCTTTCAGCAAGAGAAAGCAACACAAAGGTTAGAGAACACAGCTTCCCCCAATGATCCTAGCAATAAAGGAAAGGCTTAATTGCAGTTTTAGCCCCCTAACTTTCTCAAAGTTGCGATTTTGGCCCCCTAAGAAAAAAAACTACAAAACAGCCCCCTAAGTTTTGCAACTGTAGCAGTTTTGGCCTCCAAAGTTGATATTGACTCGGTCTACGCTGACGTGGCACCCTAAGTGGGGTGCCACGTGTTATTTTTTATATTTTTTTTTTGCCTTGGGGGGCCAAAACTGCTACAGTTACAAAACTTAGGGGGCTGTTTTGTAGTTTTTTTTCTTAGGGGGCCAAAATCGCAACTTTGGGAAAGTTAGGGGGCTAAAACTGCAATTAAGCCTAAAGGAAAATGAGATCATAAACCAACAACTTTATGATTAGAGAACAGGGTGATTAAAATGGAGAAACCATAAGTATTTGCAGAATGGTCTCACCTTAAAGGATGCGGAAGACCCATACTAAGGAACTGCAGGAAAAAAAAACAACTGAGGAGATCAGAAGGTATAGGCTTTCTGTTTAAATATTTTGCTGAGGAAAAGCCCAATATATGGTTAAACATGGTCCTTACTGGGAAATTTTGGTTACCCGAGGTTGCTATCATACTTCACCCATTCACCATGCCATTGGCCCATTGCCAAGACACGTGATCCTTTGCATAATTTAACAAATTTACAAGAGTCTTACATTGAGTAATGATATGGCATGAATAGTGGCTATAAGTGGACATTATTCACCATACAAATTGAGTAATGATATGGCATGAATAGTGGTTATAAGTGGGCATTATTCACCAGACAAAATTGGTTTCGTTAGGTTGAGTTAGGCCCAACTCAAATTCTAAGATAGCATCAGAGCATGTCCTAGATTTGTTGGGTCACCCGTTATCAGACCACTCAAGTCACGCTCTCGATGTCTAGCCTTAACCGTGAGAGGGTGTGTTGAGAATCCCACATCGAATAAAGATAAAGCCTGAATAGTAATAATAAATGGTGGACCTCCATCAAGTTGCACGCGATTTTGTCGCGTGATTTGGGCCCAACCTAAGTTCTAAGACAAATTATCCATCACAATCAATACTTGCAGTTCCAAACCAGTTATAACTTCATCAAAACTCAATTCCCAAATGCTTCATTGTGTTTATTCTACAAACAAGAATCAGGCTTTTCCTAGATAGGATACTCCCCTGATCATTTTAATTGTTATATAGTTTCCTCAAATGAATCATGAATTCACGGTCTTCTAATTGTCCCTCAAAGCCAATATCAATTGGCAATATTGAGGAAAAACTGTAGTTTTTCCTTCTTTGCATATAATTGCAACATGAAAAATAGACTGCTCCTTGTACACCTTAAATCCTGCTCATTTTCTTTTACCAAAATCAGAAAATTTCCTGCTCACTGCTAGTACATTTTTGCATATACTAGTCATCCTGCAACAGCACATTAAGGTACTAATCTGATTTTCATCATTACAGATAGGACCTTGATCATCTTCATATTCCATTGTATATACTTGCTGTCTGACTTATGACCCTTATACCAAGACATAGATAAACTCCCTGCTATGATGCATGCATTCTGCAAGTTGAAATCAATCAATGTTCAAATTCATGAATTTTTTTTGCAATCCATTTTCCCAGTCTTGGGGAGTCATTTTTCTGACAAGCATCAAGGGCTCGTTCCAACATGGGAAGAGTAGGTTCTATTGTCATTGTTTTCATAAAACTCTCGAGCTCATCCATGTATCCATGCCGACTATAGAGTTCAATCATGCAGCCATAATGTTCCAACCGAGGCAGGACACCATATTCATTGCTCATAGACTCGAAGCATTGAGTGCCAAACTCAACAAGGCCTTCTTCAACACAAGCAAGAAGAATGCCCTCAAAGGTCACACAGTCTGGCTTGATGCCTTCTGCTTCCATAATCCCAAAAATTTCAAGTGCATCTCTTCCCCTATGATTGTGATAACATCCCAAAATTAAGGTATTCCACATTATCACGTCCCTAGAAACCGCCCCTTTCAGAATCTCAACAGCATACTCAAGACAGTAGCATTTACAGTACATGTAAATCAAAGCAGTCCTGATTACACTATCTATCTGAAATCCATGTCTAATGATAAATCCATGAATTTGCTTGCCGAGGTGTAGCGAATAAGTATTTGCACATGCTGCCAAAAGGGTTCCAAAAGTATACTTGCTTGGTTTTGCCTCCCATTGCATCTCTGAAAACATTGTTAGTGTTTGTTCGCTTGAATGATGAAGGCCACAACTAGCCAATAAAGCATTCCAAGAAACCCTGTCACGCCAATTACTCATCAGGTTAAACCAAACTCGGGCACTGTTCAAGTTCCCACATTTACCATACATGTCAAGAATGGCATTGCCAACCATAAGGTTCGAGTGGAAACCATGTCGATAGACAAATCCGTGAAGCTGTTTCCCCATTTCATGATCCAAAAGGCCAGCAGACACATTTATCATCAAACCAAGAGTGACATGGTCCAAGTCCTTTACAGTGTCAAGCATCAAAAAAATAAAATCTAATGCCTCAGACCATTTAAAGAATCGGGTATATCCAGCCAACATAGCATTCCACGATATCACATTTCGTATAGGCATCTGATCAAAAAGCTTTCTTGCGTCCCAAGTTTTCCCACTCATTGCATACCCTGACACAATGCAAGTCCAACACACTAAATCTTTCGAACCAAGCTGATGAAAAACCCGAGAACCATTCTCCAACTCACCACACTTGACATACATATTGATTAGCGAGCTTGAAACAACATTATCCTCATGAAGTCCCCGTTTCACAACAGCCCCATGAATTTGCATCCCCTCCTCAAGTGCACGTATACTAGAACAGGCAACAAGAGCATTAGAGAATGTAAAATTCAACGGCTTAACTCCATCAGATAACATACGCGAGAACAACAAAACAGCTTCCTTTGCATCCCCAATATCAAGATACCGCCTTACAATAACATTCCAAGTAACAGCATTTGGACGAGGAATTTCATGAAACATCCTGCGAGCATAAACCATAATCACGCATTTAGCATAAACATCAACAAGAGCACTCCCAATTATCACATTGCTCGAAAAACCAGATTTCACAACAAGCCCGTGAATCTGTTGTGACAAAGAAAGCTCATAAACATCAGCACACGACCCAAGAACACTGGCAAACGTGATGTTATTGGCGCGAACACCATCCTTATTCATCGAAAGAAACAAAGAAATCGCTTCATCTGGATACCGCAGTCGAGAATAAGCGGTAATCAAAGCATTCCATGACCCGCCATCTCGTTGAGGCATTTCATCAAACAGTTCCTGTGCATCATGAAGAGAGGAGCATTTCGCATAAGCTTCAAGTGCACGGTTGCGGAGGAATATAGGTGGATTACGAGTGGTGGCGACTAAGTGGAACTCGACTTTATGGGCGGCGGCGATGGATTTTGGGGAGCGACAGTGACGGAAGAAGTGGGCGTAGAGAGAGTGAGGGAAGGGTAGTGGAAAGTCGAAGAGAATGCATGCTGCTTTTTGGATGTGGCCAGATTTTAGACAGTTGAGGATTGATTGGATTACTTCATTTTGGGTGGCGGTGGTGACGGTGAGGGTGGTGGGTGGATGGTGGTGGTTCGTGGTGGGGGAGTTGGTTCGGCGCAGAAGCAGCGACATTTTACTGCCATAGGAACGGATGGGTAATCGGCGATCACTCATAGTTTTTTCACCAATAACGAAACTTTGACCTTCTATTTGTACGAGTTTTGACCTTAAAAAGTCATCTTTATACAAAGGCTAATGTTTAGTCAAACTGCATAACTTGAGTCAAAACTCTTGATAAAATACAACTTTTCAAATGTATTTTTATTCAATGAATCTAAAAGTTAAGTTTTGCTTATAAATGTGACTGGATCGAGTATTCATATGTATGTATATAAGGTATTGATCTTCTCGCGACTCAAAATGCACCATTGAAATCTAACTTCTAATTGAGAATTCTCTATAAAAACAACATATGATATCTTGAGTACTAGAAATGATATCGAGGACATCATGAATTCCTCTTTGACAAAGTTTGAAAGTGGAAGAGACCGACTAGAATTAAAGCCACTTTGTGGAAAATTACTCATGGAAAACTACTTATAAGTGAAGAAAGAGTCGCAATATGCATGATTTCTAATATTGATTGTCGTAGATGTATAGAAGCCTCAAAATCGACTTTACATATTCTAAGAGATTGCGAAGACATTAAGAGTATCTTCAATGCATGGTTCTTATTTAACCAGGATCACTCCTCGTTAAGGACCCCTCATTGGAGAAAAAAAAATGAGTTCCTATTAAGCAACAAACAATTATATAAGGATCATCTCTCTCTTGGGCAACTAACAGACCTCACATTTAAAATAAGTAATAAAATATGTACTAGTTAGTCTCACTTGAAAAAAAAGTAATATTTTATCTATTTATCATCATTTTAAATAAAATATAATTCATGCAAATTATTATTATATTATTATTATTTAACGAAGGAATGTAAAACTTGTAAGGTTGGTTTTTGTATTTTCAAATTATTAAAATGTTGCAACAATTTAAGTTCATACGAATAAATAAACATTTTATAATTTTTTAAAGGATTTTAATTAAATATTATGAGGTAATTTATAATTTAATAAATAAATTATTTTTGAATAATGTTGTAAAGTTAGTGTGACCTATTTAAGTACTTTTCATTGGAGTCTTTATTAGTGTATTGTCATTGGAGTTATTGAGTCTTTAATAAGTACTTTCATTAAAAAATTATAAATAAGTGGTGTATACATGTGGAGTGCATTTAAGAAGTCCTTATTAGTGGACTATCATTGTGGATCCTCTAAGGAGCTTTGGTCAAGGGTCATAAAAGAAAAACATTGGAGTGAGTTATTCAGTCTCGACCTTTTTGTTTGGATTGAATGAAACTTGACGTGCAAGGACAATGATAATCTACTTTGGGATTGGTATATTTTCTTTGGTGTCAACATATACTCTTATACCTGGACTGTGAGCAATTCTTTTGGCCTTCAGCTTGTTCAGTCCCAACACCTGCAACATGTGTTAATTGATTTTGATTCCAAAGTTGCAGTGGATATAATTCAATGTGGTTACATTAATATTTCTTATCTGCAACTTGTACTTGGAGACATCATTTACATTCTCTATACTCTTAACATGAATCTTGAGTTACATCATATTATCCGAGACACGAATGAATATGTAGATTTGCTTGCACATCATATTAAACATTTTTATTTGTAATGATTCATCTTACGTGAATTCCATCATTTTATGGTATGTAATACAATTTCATTACTAGAAAAAAAAAAAGTATACACTCATTTGACATCAAATAAATAAAATTAATAAATAAAAGTAATTGTAATAATAATAATTACACTTCTTTCTCTGTCAAACTTATCAGACCTCTACAAACTTTGTAGAAGGTATATATATATATATTCTCTTCATAGCATTGTGCAAAGAATAAATAAACAACTACAACATGTGTGAGTAATTTGGATTTGATTTGTTTATATTTTATTGATCCATACTTCAATATGAATGTAATATTAAATGATGTTGACATATATAACATTATTAACATAACTGATAAAACGCACTTTCGATTTTTTTCGGTGTCAATTTGTATGATCTAATTTGACTTAAAAAAAGAAAAACATTAATAGTAGGTAATAAGTATCGGTTATTTCTTTTTTGAGCATATTAAACTAATAACTTTTTTTAGTAGTTCTTTAAAAAAAACTGTATTAACTAATAAAACTTTTTTTAGTAGTTCTTTAAAAAAAATTGTATTAACTAATAAATTTTAAAAATAAATAAATAAGAGACAAATAATATATTATATTAATACAACATCTTTTTTTTGTGGTGGCCGAGGTTTGAATCCCGGACCTTGCATATTTTATGCATTGTCCTTATCAACTGAGCTAAACTCACGAGAACATATTAACACAACATCTAATACCAATAAGAAAATAAAATAAAAAAATTAAATTTATATATCCACTTTAATTTTTAATTTCACAAAACGAGATAAAAAAAATCCATTATATTCGATTTTGTGACATTTTTTATTTTTGGAATTAGTTTACAGTTTTTATTTAGATTAGTTTAGATATAAGCCCTACTCCTACCAACAGTTATGGCTGCTTTGTTAGGTATCAAATTCGCCAAAGATTGATGCTTTATAGAAATTTTAATGGAGTGTTATGTCCTTAGGATTTCCTCTGCTTTCAGTAGTCTTTCTTGCCTAACACTTAAGCAAGTCAAATTTTGGGTCACCGTAAAATTCTTAGGGCTGGACTTTTCCCACCTTAAAATTACTTCAGATGTATAGACATGAAAGAAAGAAAAAATATGATGCCAGGATGTGTACTTTCGAATAAAAGTATAGTTGTTTTGTTTCATTGGGAAATAAAACTTTTAGATGTGTTTTTTAGAAATGTGGAAAATAGACAGATGTTTTTAATTTTTAAAGTCATGTTTTTCTTCTTTTGAGCTTTATCATGTGGGCGGAAATTGCAACTCATTTGTCAATATTTCATCCAGTTTGGCATCCTCTTCTTTTAGGGTTTGGATTGAAGAAGGTTCTTCATGTTTGTGAAATCAAAATATCCTCCACGCACAAATGCAAACACTAACAAGAGACTAATTATTTGAGATAATCGAGATTCATTCAATTTCAAAGAGGTTGATCTCTTTTAACAAATGTTTTTCAATACGCACCGATCAATGATCAAACTCGAAAACAAATTATATATCATTTGTGTCACACTATATGTAGATTTTTTTTTTTTATCAAGGGAAAGAAGTCTTAATATGCATGCATCAAACAATAAACCTTGAACAACAGTAACCACCCCATCGAAAACGAAATATGAAGAGTCGTGAAGTAACAAATCCCACAAAATTTAATAGTAATTCCACAGAAATTGGTTCGTACATATCCTAGTGTGACGTACTTGTATTAAAGAGAAGTCTTGTGCCACTCGTGGAGAAAGATACTTATAACGACGTTTTGACATTCTGCAAATTTGCCTTCTAGATGAGTTTTAACATTTTCTTTATAGGTTTTGTTTAGTATTATTTGTGTGCAAAATTTCTTCATAATCGTTTGGTTCTGTTTGTTGGCACTTGGCCATTATGTCTCCATCAACTAAAAAAGAATTAATTAGGTGAATAATCAATCCATAATCTTTTGCTAATTTTTTCTCTGCATCATGTGGTCCATCTGACGCACGCTTTTGTCGATCTATATATCTATGTATCTTGAGGCATACGTAAGATAATTATATACTTTCATAAAGTCTACGCAGATCATTTTTATTGTAATTTTCTTTTTCTGAAATACCATAAATATATATTGTTGTCGTTGGAGAGGAATTCCAGTTGTTATTTTTGACAAATGACAACGTACATGTTGTTAATTACTTCTAGATAGAAAGCATGAAAACTGGAAGAAGAAACAAACAACTGCACGAGGCCGCTACAAACAAGTCACATGTTTGATTATCTCATCGGATGCATGTCATTGTCAGGGTATATGTCAATTAATATGTACATTTATAAAAATAAAAAAAAATAAAAAAGCTGTTTGTTTAGGGTGAATTCATGTCTCACGACTCACGTGCTATATGGAAGGACATGAATTCTGACTAGAGATGTTTAGAACCGAACCGATTCAAAAAAAAACCGTCAACTGATCTAAAAAATCGACTGGTTTGGTTCAGTTTTCGATTTATAACTTAAGAACCGAACTGGACCGAACCAAAACTCTTCAATAACTCACCAATTACCAACGCAACTAACCAACTACCAAGCTGGCAAGCAATGCATGTGTGTTTAATTCATTCACACATGTTTAAGAATTAGATAGTCCATTTCTTAATCTACCAACACTCCAAACACTAATCAAAAGTTTCTTTAATAGTTGGCATTTGTTTTTATTGCTACAGGTTACAATTTTTTTTTTTATAATTGCATGATATGTGCTTAATAAATTGTTATAGGCTATATAATTATATGAATGAAAAAGTTGTTGTATATGTATACGGAATGTTTGCAGCAACTTATATGTACACAATATGAAATCTATGAAAAAAAAATCCTAAAACTTATAGAATTAGGAAAGAATTTTCTACAACCTAATAAATAAAAGAAAAAAGAAATTATTATAAATCGTACTTGTACTTTATATGTGTAACAACAAAGGAAAAAGCTTCTTTCAAAATTATTTTTAATAATAGCATTACTATCACTTGTTTACAATTTGGATAACCGATCCAAATTAAATCGCGTTAAATTGGATCGGATCGGTTCAGATTTTTTTTAGCACCAACCGAACTGAGCCGAACCGCACATATTTTATTTTTTGGATCGGTTCACCTTTTGCCTCATAACCGAGCCAAAACGCACCGCGAACACCCCTAATTTTGACCACACATTTGTTTACTCCGGAAAGAAATTTAGGCCTTCAACCTTCGTTTGCTTTGTCTCCTCCCTACATGGGCATGATGTATGTCCCCCGGTGCCGGAGACAAGCTTATTTTGGTATGCGTCATTGTGAAGTTGACACCTTATCGATTGACACTGCAGAAGTTGTGATTGCTTGTTTCGAATAGGAACTCATGTATCACTTTGTTGCTTTAGAAATCAAATGAACCGATCATATTGTTGAACGTGTAACTCAATAGTTATAGGGTTGAGACGCTGAAAGAGTTTAAGAATGAGGTCTATGATTCAATCTCCCGTGCTAACATTTTCCCCTCCCCTTCAACAATATACTAACAATTAATATTTGCATGCATAAATTCAAAATGCATTTATTCATGTTGAAGTTTTTAATAAAACAATCCAAATTTTCCTCAAAAAATAAAACAATCCAAATTAACCGTGTATTATTTTAATCTTTAAAACAAACGATTTTGTTGAAGGTTAACATGAAAGGCAATTGCAATTTTTCTAACCTAATACCACGATTAATAATTGGTGCCTATGTTTGGAAGGTGGTTGAACGTATATCACTTTTAAAGTTTCAAAGTTATATTCCCTTCGTCCCGCAATAATGTTCCATTTAAAAATGTGCAATTTTGACCTAACTTACTTTGATCATACTTTTATATTAATATACAAAAATAAATAATATCATATAAAATGTCGTTAGATTCGTCTCGATGAGTATTTTCAAAATATCAAATTTTCATAATTTTTTCTAATATATGATTCAAGATATTTAACCTCAAAATTATGCATTGACATTCGTAATAGGGTCAACTGTGTCATGTATTGTGGGACAGAGGAAGTAGCTTTTAACAAAATCATTTTAGTTGAGCATACAATTTGAAGCTTTAAAACTGACATGCATTCACTTTTGTTACAACACATATTCGAACCAAATCAATCTAGTTAGTGTAAATTTTCTTATCAAAATCAGAATCAATATGAAATGAGTACTCAAATTTAACTATCATGCTTACTTCCAACCCAATTAGTTTATATATATTGAATCTACAAGCATCATCTTCTAGGCATTAATCATCCCTTGCATCTCTGTGGTGACTTAAACATGAATACATTAACACTTATTATGTTTCATAGTCGTCTAATTTCAATTAGATAGTTTTTTTTTCTAAAAAATGACACCTTAACCGTTTATTCGGGGATAAATGTTTTTTTATCTAACTATTGTCACCAATTTTTTTTTATCTAACTATCTTAAAAAAAAAAAAAAAATCTCCTCATAGACGTAGTGGGTGATGTCTTTGTCGTAACAACCATTATCCGTAAAAAGAATAAAATAATAGAAGCCTAAACTAAAATTAAGCCAATAACTACTACTATAGGGACCAAAGAAACCTCACTGGACAAACCAATTGTGTTTTAAAAGGATGGACAACTAACTATGAGAACAAATTTTACTTACTGTGAAAACATTCTTTTGACAAAGTAAAGTACTATGAGAACTTCATTGACACTCTTTTAAGAGCTGATTTTTACATATACCAACTACTCATATCTCTCTCTTTGGAGATACACTTCCATCATGACATGTGCTATGCTACACTCTGTTCCTTGCGTGAAGTACATTTAAGAAGTGTTCCTCCCTACCTATCCTCTCCCATCACTATTATAAACAAAAATCTAACATTTTAGATTCATTCATCAAATGATGTATATAATTTTTATTGTAGACCACATACATCATTTAATAAATGAATCTAAAATGTTGATTTTTATTTATAATAGTGACCGGATGGTGTATAAAAAAATCACATCCAGTGTGAGTCTTGTACAATATAAAGTACTCCATAAACTATCCTTAATCTCAATTTTCAGAAAATGTGAGAGTTTTAGGTGTATCAAAATAATAATATTTGTTAGCATCATTACTAAGAGATCACTAATTAGGAAAATTTAATACTAGGATCAATGAATAGAGATTCGTAATAAGGAAGATAGCTATGATTGTTAGTGCATTAAGAAATACTACAATACTCCTAAAGGAGTATGGTTCATGGGAGTTTATTGATTCACTCAACGATCAATCTATTGCAGCATCTGATGTGGGTCTTTGATTCAATCATTAACATTCTCAGTGGCACATTACAGCATCCGAATCTTACACACTTATAATGAAGAAACAAATAATTACAAATAACCGTTGCTTTTGAACACTCACTGCGTCCCTTTTTATATAAGATAAGATTAGTGTCTGATAGTACTTTTCCATTTTACTGATGAAAATAATAAAAAATGTAAGACTTTAGTAAGCTAAGGATAAACTTGTAGAAAAAACCATGTACATTAGAAATTAATATCATTTTCTATAAAAGCTTTTTATAAAAATGCTAAAAAAATTGTCTTTAAAGCATTGTTTAAAAAATATTTGACTAGCATGAATATTTTTAATGAAATTTGTTAAAAGACTAACAATTAAAATAAAAATAAAAATTGGGGGGGCTAACAATAAAAATATGATGTAGCATAAATAATAAGTTCAAAAAAATTAAAATTAAAGGATCGATGGAAAACTATGGTCAAACTTAAAGGACTACACTCATAATTTTACCTAAAAAGTTTGAAGATTTTATCTTAATTATAAGAAAAAGTTATAATTTTAAAATACTCTTCTTAATTATTGCGGTCCTTTATGTTTGACCATCATTTTGCATTGGTCTTTTAATTTTTTTAAATTGATTAGTTATAGTATTATATTTTCATTCTTAGTCATTTTAACAAGTTACTCTAAATATCATTTGTACCAAAATGATAAAAATGCATATATAACATTTTAATATTGAGAAAACTCAAATAGACATATTAAATTTGTCGAGTTATTTCTTTTTTAAAAATGTAAATTCTCAAATTCAAAAACCTTAAAATCAAAGTATCTAATTTTTAACTTATAGGACTCTTCCCTCCCATTGTCATCCCTAAATAAGGAAGGATGTGTTATTTTATTAGTACTACCATCTTTCTTATAATTTCATTATCAACGGTTTATAATAGAAGAGGGGTGGGGCAGACACGTAAAGGTCATTACCGTGGGAGCCAAGTCCCTAGATAATAAACAAAAAATAAAGTCTTTAATCTAAGAAATATTTTTTATTTTTTAAATTGATTGATTTGTGGAAGAAAAAAAATGAAAAAGAAAACCAGAAGGCAGGGCACATTAAAAAAATGTCAAGAAAAAACAGAGAAATGGGAAAGGAAATGGCCTACATATCCAACTCCATCTAGAAAAATTTGACTTTAAGGATAAAAAATTAAATATCGCTATTTAATATTCACCACAATCAATTAATTTCCCATTTAAAAATCACTATTTCCAACAATTTAATCAACACCCTTTATGACGTCGGTGAACACATCACCATAACTCTGCTTTCAAAACAAACCAACAACACAAACTTTCACACAAATTTCATTTTTCACCCTCTACAAGAAACAGAGCAAAAAAGAAAAAACAGAACCACCACAGCAGAATCATGTTTGATCCAACAAAAAAACACCACAACCCAAACAAATCTTTTGATTTGTACGATGAAACAAGACATGAAACATGGGAAGCCACAAATTCTAATAATCTCTGGCCTTCAACACAACCTCCATTGGACATGTATCATGATGAACAACCTAGATGGAGTGTGAATTCTCCACATTACAGAAGCCTTTCCCCTGTTTCAAGAACAGAGGCCATAGTGAGAGGACAAAAAGAACTCATGGAAATGGTTCGGAACATGCCTGAATCAAACTATGAACTTTCATTGAAGGATCTTGTGGAACACCACCACAGGACCAGAGAAGAAAATACAGAGGAGGAGAAAGAGGATAAGGAGGAGGAGAAGAAGAATTCTATTGTCTATAATGGTGGCAAGAAGGTACACGTGAAGAAAAATGATGGGAAAATTGATCGTGATCGAGGTTTCTACCTAAAAGTGGGGTTACCTTTTTTTTCTTTGGGATCTAAGGATAAAAAGAAGAAGAAAAAGGAGTCAAAAGTTTCACCAAGACCATCAATTTCTGATGGACCAGTAAAAGGTGCTGCTGATAAGGAGAAAGAGTGGTGGAAGAAGAGTCCTTCTGTTTATAAAGAGAGTGATGACACTAGTGCCGCATCGAGCAGCAACAGTAATGGAAGCATGAAGAGCTCTACTAGCAGTAGCAGTAGAAGCAATAGCAGCAGCAGAAGCAGAAGACTAAGAAGCAATAGCATCAGGTATGTATTTATTAACATAGCATGTATAGTTGATTAGTTTCTGGCTAGTGGGGTTTTCCTTTGGTTGTTTGGTTTAAATTATTATTTAGTCAGATCAGATCAGAACATTCAATTGTTTATATATATGCTTCAAATTTATTTATTTCTTAGGAAATACATGTGTTTGTATTTTATTTTTTGACAGTATATGTGTTTGTAACATAAAAATTTCATGTTCATGGTTGTTGGTGTTACATTTTTATGCTTCTTTAGAGGACATCAAATCAAATCCCATGTTGGATTTAGAGAATTTTAAGAAATTGGAGACATTTGAACAAAATACATGTCTTTTTGCTTATATTTAAGGTTGCATAGAGTACTAATTAACTTTTGGATGAAATGCAGGCGTGAGAAGGGTGGAGGTTGGTGCTGGCCTTTGTTTCGCAAACCAAAAATCCAAATAAAAAAGTAAAAGATCATCGATGCCTTTGATGAAACAAAGTACTATGTGATATCATCATAGTCATGGTACTTGCAAGCTTTATTTTCACATAAACTCTGCTGCAAGCCATCTGAGAACAACTTTTTTTTGAAGCAGTCTGAGAACTACTTGTTTCATTGTAACTTCCATTGAATTAGACAAGTTTGCTTCTGGAGTTACTAAAAAATGTGTAAGGATTAAGCTTGTACAAATATCATCATGTTTAATGGCAGGGCATGGGAGGTTCCATGCCAATCTCAACTTTGTAATTTTTGACATATATTTCTTTATATGTTTATTTGAAGGTCCTAACAAAATAAATTATAGTTTTGCTGGATATAAAAGGCGGTATAAAAAAATTATTCCTGTAATATAATGTGTCATGCTCTTGCAACACTACAACTTTGCTTCCTCGTGCACTTCTTGAAATAATGAGACTGAATCTTCTCATGTGACATAATGGTTCCTTTGAGTCTCCATGTTCCATCAGTTAGAATAAGAGTAAAGTTTATGATAAAATAAAGGAGGAAAGAAGATTTAAGGACGGAGAGTGTAAAACATTAGAAAAAAATTGATGGAATCTATCCCAAATAATACGAAATGAGGTTGAGAAACACTGAGTTTTGGTCCAACATCTAGTTAAGTCTAAAGCAAACTTTCAGCAAATCATTTTATAGATATCTTTTTCAAAACACACTAATTTAAATCCGACATCCCTGATTGATAGCAAGTAATTTTCTTGAGAGACCTAAAGAAAGAGCCTCACTTACTTGACCCAAACACAATGAGACACATACAAGCAAAAATAATTTGAATTCTAACCTTTTGTACACAACTTTTGACTGGTAACGTAAACCATCAATATTCCCATGTTTTCTGTGAGACTATCTATCATCTATCAATTAGTTATATTGCCAATTACATAGTTAGTTGTGAAACTTTATTAGTTAATTCCTAATCAACCAGTCACAGATTATAATCTATACACTTAGTTTGTAATTACTCTAATTTATAACTAAGTTTATGGTTTGTTATGGATTATATTAAAATGAATCTTTTATAACAAAAATAAAAATGAGAATCTATGATGAGTTGGATTGTGTGATTTGTGTATCGAACATAAGACCCAGAAGTTGGCGTAGCATGCAGAACATAAAGTAATCATGCCAAGGACTTGAAGAGATATTGGAAATTGAGGGAAAACTATGGCTACACAACTAAAAATTCCCTTGATAAGCATTGAAGTTTTAAGTTATAGCCGATAAAACTAAACTTACTTTTTCCTGTATCAGTTCTTCCAGTTCCCTCTTCAAGGTTGAGTAAGTTTTGGCTAATTATGGTTTCATGAAAAATTCCAGATACCCTCCCAACACTTTCAGGTGACCATCCTGTCAAAAGAATCGTATGTTCACCATGTGTCACGGCACAATGACAATGAGTAGTCAAGAGGAAGCAATATTAACGTAAAATAAAGAACAACTGATCAAGGGAAACCATGAAGAAAAAACAGAGAAGGAACTTACTAGTCCACCATTGGATATGTTCCTGGCAAACAAGAGAAGCATGAATTGGATATGGCAGTTGAATCCCTAAGAATATGCTTTAAAAAATTTTCATTCAACATTAACCATGGGTATGTAATTTTGGGTACACCAGCATTTATGGAGTTCCACATGATGCAGCGGTACCTAGACTAATTTTAAATCACTCCCATACTTTTAACAAATTCACACTCATCTAAAAGTTAGCTTATGCAAATTTTCGTTAACTAATATCTATGGTTAGGTAGATAATCTACCCGTGTATGGCACGGATACCTACACTTATTTTATCATTAAATCCCTAAAACCTGTAACAGCAATACACAATGACCGATGAATGGCCATAAACAAGCATTAATAGTCTAATGCTGCAACCATCAGGGAAGTACTTCAATTTTTCAGGAGTACTCCATTAAAATAGGAACCGGCTTGAAAATGTAACAAAACCATGATGACAATAATTTAACCTGGCATAATATAGTTTTACTTGTACAATTCAAGTTTAAATCAGCTATAATGATTCAAAAATGAGCTCAAAAGGAATACGATAATTTGGAGCTTAGACAATTAAATGCTAAGGATTTTGACTTAGCTCAAGCCTACAACTAAAAGAGTGACATTTGAAGTGATGATGGGTTAGAGGAAGTCAGGCAACCTGATACCCTTCGACTAAAAGTTTCAGTTTTTCTATTTCACCAACAGCAGAAAGCCATTCAGTAAGAATCTCCATGGTTACATGGTCGGGACTGCAAGCATCTTCCACCATCCTGTCCATAAGTTCAAATGCTTTGTGCAACATTCTCTTATCCCGAAGCCCCTTGAGAATAGCATTATATATAGTTATATTAGGCCGGACCCTTCTTAATTTCATGTCACCCATCAAAGAAACAGCCTTTTCAACATTGTTAGTTTTGCATAGAGCGTCTATTAAAATGGTGTATATCACAATGTTGGGACGAACCATGGATGTAGAACACATTTCCTCGAAAATTTTCATGGCCTCACCAACATTCTTCTTTAAACAATAGGCATGTATAATTGCCCCATATGTGACAACAGAGGGCTCAAAACCCTCTTCAATCATCTCTTTCATCATCTTGGTAGCGGTTGCAAAAATCTCCAGCTTTGCCAAGGTAAGAAACTAAAGTATTGCAAGTGACAGTATCAGGCTTAACTTCAATTTCTTCCATTTCGTTGAGCATTTCAGATACTTGTTCTAGCTTCTTCTTCTTACGGAATCCACTGAAAAGAGCATGGTGGCAAGTTCTATCAAGACCCAACCCAACTTGTTTCAACTGTGACACATCCATCCTTCTAGCAATGGCTAAACTAGATATCAAACTATAGTATACAATTGTATCTGGTGAGCATCCAGAACTCAACATCTCATCAAAATATTGCACGGCTTTATCAATATTGTTCACACCACAGAAACCAGATACCAACGCAGTATAAGTAACAGCGTTTCCTTCCAGGCCTTTGCCTTTCATCTCATTAAAAAACTCAACTGCACTATCGACCCTTCCAATTTTGCACATACCATCAACCAATGCATTGAGCGTGACCACATCTGGCTCTACTTGTTCCTCATTCATCCGACTGAATAGCTCATGTGCTTTATCGACGTTACCAGCTTTGTATAACCCATCAATCAAGCAATTATATGTAACAATGTTTGGCCATTTTTTCTTCTCAACTTTCATCTCTTCCAACAAACTCAAACAATCTTCTTCCCTCCCAGCTTTGCAAAGTCCCTTAATCAAAGTGTTATACAAGATCACATGAGGTTCAACACCAACCCAATTCCTTTCTGCTTCACCTCTCAATTTATCGAACACCCCCAGTGCTTCATCGGTCCTCCTAGCCTTGCACAAATGACCAATAAGAATGCCAAACGTTAAGATATTGGGCCTTATTTCCATTTCTTCCATCTCTGCCAACAGTTTATACATGCTCCGAATATTGTTTTGACTTCCCAAGCCTCTTAACAAGACATTGCAAGATGTAGCTTCAACCATACCACCCAATTTCTTCACAGTACGCTAAAGCTCCCACGCTACACAATTCTTCCGCTTATTACACAGTACGGATATCAAATCCATATCAGGGAAAACTCCATGTTCACCAAGTTTAGTAACCAACCCCACAATGTCATCATCAGTAAACCCTCTTTTGGAGCTGTTACTCCTCACCAACGCCTTAAAAACAATTTCACCAGTGACACCATCAGGAGGAAAGTTGGAATCCGGTTCAAGCATTCTGTCGAGCACGTGGCAGCAAAATTCAATCGAAGAAGGTTGGAGCAAAGCCAGTAACGCCGAGTTGTACCTCTCGGTAATTTTCAACGATGGGCGGAAGCGGTTGAAAAGAATAAGTGATTCCTTTGACATGGGTGGTGGTGCATTGGTGAGAGTGAGAAGAGAAGAATTTGAGGTTGGAATAATCAGTGGAAATATGTTGGTGCAAAAACGGTAGAGCAAAGGTCCTGCGTCTGAGAGCGGTTGAGGAAGATGATAAGAGGCGAAGCATTGTCGTTAACGAGCTGGGATTGGGAATGGAAGAGAAAAAGCGAGGCGGTGAGTGAGAGAAGGACAGTGGTGTTTGAACTTTGGAGGGAATGAACATAACTTGCTTTTCATTGTTTGAAATTTTGAATACTTTTAAATTAAATAAGTTTTTATTAAATTTCACCTTATAAAAAATTCATGCCACTAATTTTCCGGAGCACTGTTTAAGAAAACAAAGAAAGTAAAATTTGTATTGAAAACAACATTTTTTTTACACTTTTAAATGTTGGCTACACAAGTTTTAAAATATTCTTAATTTTATATGTTTAATTAATGTCACATAAATACTGGTTAGCATTTTTTATAAATAAAAAAAAATTGTCTTATGAGCTTAACTCAGTTGTCAATGGATGTTGTATAATATATGTCGAGGTTGATGTTCAAATTTTAGACACCCTATTTATTCACTTTAAATATGAATTTTTAGTCATTGGACTATTTGACAAAATAATGAAATATTCTTGTGAATATAACTCAATTGACATAGATGTCGTAGTATACATGTACCAGTATTCAAACATTAATGAAGTACCGGAGCTCAATTCATCTAACTTTTTTGTTTAACAAGAAAGAAAAAAAAGATGGATTAGTCAAACCCTTCCCCGCCATTATGGATGGGAATAGGCTAGGGAGCTAGGCTTTGCAAGGCCTAAGCCTGCCCTGCCATATTTTTTTAAAGCATGCGGCCTGTCATAGACCTACTTCTTAAGCCTGAGTTTGGCTTTCTGAAAGCCTGATACGGCCTGCTAGCTTGTGTAAAAGTCTATATCTTATGAACATCTTTAAATAAACAATTATTTTGGCTTTTCAGCATCAAGAAGTGCTTCTACGATCCTCAAAAGTGAAAAATTGAGTTTTCAATGGTGTTTGGTTTGACTTTTAAGAATTGCTTCTATCCTTCAAAAGCAATTATCCTTAAAGCTACAATTCCTACCTTTTGGCTTTCCTAGAATCAATTCTACATAAAATTTAATATTTTGATTATTACAACCTATTATTTTACTTTATTGCCATTTATCAATTCTCTTTTTTTTTTTTATTTTTGTAATTAATTTGATGAACCAAATTTAATAAGAAATCTTAACCAACCAAATTAGCCTCCATAAAAATGTTTATGTCATGAGTTACCAAGTTTTGAATTTTCCTTTACGTTGTCCCATTCAGATTTACTGCATTTTTCTTTTACATTTTTTTTACGCTGTATTTCATCATTTTTTGCAACTAATTCTAGTATTATTTAACTTAAATATATTTTATAAAAAATAAATAATATATGAACAAATATTTTGTAAAAAATTAGTTTAATGATCGTATTTATTAAGCTTTAAATTAATATATAAAATTTTTATTTATTTAAATTAAATAATATATGTACATTTAGTATTGATTTACATATACATTTAACTATGCACATTTACTTGAATTTAGCTATGCCTATTTTAGTAATTATACATTCAAAATCAATTTTGATAAAAACTATCCAACCAACATTCAATTTGTTTAATCAATTCTACGTTATTGTATCCAAACATAAATCAATTCTCTCAAAATCAATTATGTCATAATCAATTCTATCAGAATCAATTCTATCCCAAGCTGAACCAAACACACACTAAATTTAAATGGACTAGTGAATTAATAGTTCAATTATATTAAACTCTCTTTTGATAATCAACACGAGGTTTTAGGAAATTTGACATTATATTGTATCATATTTCTATTCTAGTTTATAATAAAACATTTATATATGAAAAAATTAATGTATACTAATAAAACTTAAATTATTGAAAAAATTTACAAATTTATATTTTAATTCAAAGTACAAAATATAAATAATAATAAATAATATTATTCATTTTATTTAAATAGGCCGGTCTAATATGGCTAAAAGACTTTTTGAGAGGCATGTGACATGACCTTTTAAGCTAAATTGACTTAAAAAAAAGTTTAGGCTTTCTCTATTTAAGAAAAAAGTTTAATCTGACCTATCATAGGCTAGACCATAGGTCCCTATAAACCGACCTGACCTATTCTAATCCCTACACCATAAATTATAGGTCTTGTTCTCTTCTATTCAAAAATTCCGAGCCAAGAATAAGTAGGACTGTCATTGACCTTTGAAAATGGCAATGGAAGCCCGTGTGATTCCAAATGGCCAATCCTATCGAGTCTTGGCTTGACCCTAAAGAAACAAAATAAGAATGGAAAACGCGCTTTTGCGACTTTAGATCGTTTCTTCCGTCCGTAACCAAAGTCAAAATAGGAAACCTGGCCAAATAACAACGAGTTTTTTTATATTTTTTTTAGTAAACAATAATTGAAAATGTTAAAGAATTGGTGTCATCAACTCTTTAAAAATATGTTACGTAACAAAAAAAACTATTTGAAAATATAAAAAAAAAATGAAATTTTGAACACAATTTTTTATATACCTTAACGATTGTCATAAGGAATTTTTTTTTGTTACTTTGATATGGACATTTGTTAGAATGACAAAAAAAACAAACAATTATTATTATTTTAAATAACAAACAATTATTATTACTCTCAAACAAAATGAAAATTTTAGGAAGATTTGAAGGCTTTGCAAAATCAAAGTTCGAGTTAAAAACATCAAAGTTTATACCGAGTATATTACTTGCTATATGCTCACTTTTATATGATATTGTTTTGTGTCATCTTCGTGTTATTAGATGAGTCTTTTCAATAATTCAAAACTACGTCATGAGATCTCTTAAACGTTTCGTTATTTATGGTAATATGCATAAATTAATGTCGGGTAATATATTTAAATTAGTTAAAATGTTATTAAATATTTATAATTTAATAAAAAGTAAAAATACTGTTATAAAAGATATTGTTATTCGGATTTGTTTAAGCAACTTTACTTGATATTCCCTAACATAATACCTCTTTTAGTCATTTAAACACTGTTACACTTTTAAGGATCTATCTGAAACTTAAAAGCTTCAAATATACGTACTAAATTAACAATTTTAATGACCTATTTAAAACTTAAAGAACAATTTGAAATTTTAAAAATTTAAAATTGAGTATGATAAATATGTATTTTAAAATAAAATATTATATTTTGATTTTTACAAAAATGAAGAGGAACAGAGATGGTAATAAAATTGTTTTTTTACAAAAAATAAAGAGTAAATTATATTAGTGGTCTTTTAAGTTTGAAATTTGTAAAAGATTGATCCTTTAAATGATTTTGGTCACACATGAATTCTTTTATGTGTGTCTGTAATAAATAATGAACCATGCTGTTTGCAAACCATAGTGCAATTTAGCCAAAAATAAAAAGGGGAGGGGATTGCAAGGAAAAAGCGTTCTAACGTGTCCAGAAGCAATAAATAAAAGAAAGAGAGAAAAGTCGGTCTTCAATCTTAAATTGAATGCTTTTCATTCTTCTATTCTTCTCTTGTCTAAAATTCTCATCTCAGTTTTTTTCCATCTTCCTATCTATTCGATCGAAATCGCTCTCAATTCGGATTCTCAATTCTCTATTTTCACAGCTAAGGTAGGTAAAGTGATATCCCTCTCCTCTTCGTTCCGTTTGATTCTTTCATCAATCGTTCGTTCTCTGCTGTTGTTGTCAAGTGGTTTCAGGTTTACTTACTCTCTCATCCTCCACTCCAATTCGATCTATTCATCCACGATCCTCTATTCTTATTGAGTTGACTCTGTTGATTTTCGTATTTTTAATTCTTCATTAATTTAAATTACTTTTTTATAGCGTTATCAGTGGATTTTGTAATTGATAATTTGATATTGTTGATTGTGTTTTAGGTTTTGTAAAGGATTTGACATATGGCTAATAATGCTGCTGCGTGTGCTGAGAGAGCAACCAGTGATTTGCTCATCGGTCCTGATTGGGCTATCAATATTGAATTGTGTGATATCATCAATATGGACCCTAGGTATTATTGTTAATTGACATTGCTCCTTCTCTGTTGCTTAGATTGTTTAAACATTTCTATCGTTCGGAAGCACCAATACAAACACGACACTGACACGTCCGCACCCGTAATAATTTGAGAAAAATGAATTATTTGAACGCAATCACATGTTTCGGTGTAGGACACCAGACACGACTTTCATCAGAGGTGTCCGTGCTACATATGACAAAGCGATTTATTGTTTTTTCTACTTTTACGCTTGCTTTGTTATGATTGAACTATATGTGATTAAAAAATTTCTTTACTGTTGATATCCCATTTCTTTTGCATTTAAGGAGTACTATACTACCATGTGGCCAGGTCCTAGGGGTTTTGTTGAAATTCTTGAAAAGGGGGTCGATGGGATGAGACCACTATTAATGCATCGCATTTAGAGAGTACGCGTTTTTTTTTTTTTTGTTGGACATGTGCAGAGAAGATAGATCGGAGTACGATTATGGAGGGTAGGTCAGGTGGAGAGTAATCCAATGGTTAGGTAGAGGGAGATTGAAAAAAGGGTCAAACCAATTAAGAAGGCTTTGAAAGTACATGGTCTACATTAGACATGATTTAGTGATAAGATATTAAGACGGCGTTTGATCAATGTAGCTAACTCCGCCTGTTGGAAAAATACTTTGATTGTTGTATCATATTCAACAAACAGCAATGTCACTTGAATTCCAACAGTCACGTCAGCAGTAGATGAGGAATTTAATTCTATTAATTTTAATACTATGGACATAATGTTGTTGCGTTTAGAAATAGGGAGACTAAAACCAAAAACTTTTGAAAATAGGAGGACTAGAAGTAAAATGAAACCATTTTTGAATTTATTCTTTCTTTCTTTGTAGTTTTGGATCTCAAGTATGTTTTATGTGATTTATCATTGTTTTGATTTTTCTCATGGGTATTCAATTATCAAAATTTTCCTAATCATCTCTTCTGATCTAATTATATTTGTAGGCAAGCAAAGGATGCATTGAAGATAATTAAGAAGCGCTTGGGCAGTAAAAATCCCAAAACACAGCTGCTGGCTCTTTTTGTCAGTGTTATATTCTTTTAATCTTGGATAATTATCAAATATTTCATCTATTTGGATATAATGGGTTAAAGAGAAATAATAGAAACATGTACTCTTTAACACACTTTATTATTGGTCCATTCTCTACAAAGTTAACATACTCTTTAAAAAATTATCTTTTTACGAGGCAACTAAAATGAATTTTTAGAGAATAAACTAATAATGAAGGATGTATTACTACTACTAGAATTACTCATGGGTTTATTCATGTGTTATTAAAAATCCTCATAGTAATTTTTTTACTGTTCAATGGTTAATAAATAATATTAGGTGAATTTGGAAATATTTGTGCAGGAGGTAATGAAAAATAGTGATTACCTGACATGGACACTTCGTATTTTATGTAGGTACTGGAGACCCTTACTAAAAATTGCGGTGAAAGTGTATTTCAGCAGATCATTGAGCGTGATATATTACACGAAATGGTTAAGATAGTGAAGAAGCGGGTATGTATTGATTTTTGCACTGGATATTTATTTTCACCAATGCCTTTCTGCAACTAAATTTTTGAAGAGGATGAATTTCTTAATCACTGCTGCAATATTTTAATCTAATTGCTCAGCCGGACTTAAGTGTGAGGGAAAAGATACTGATTTTAATTGATGCATGGCAAGAAGCTTTTGGAGGCCCAAGCGGAGCTTTCCCCCAATACTATGCAGCATATAATGAACTAAAGGTGATGGCTATGTATCTACACTAATTTATTTTCTAAGATTACTTACATGCATTGGTCATATTCTTAAATGATATGCACTGACATTTCTATTGATATATATTTATCCTGTGATAAATGTTGCTGTTTACATACTGGTCATGTTAATACTTTCTACCAGTCTGAAGCAGATTTTTGTATTTGTCGCAATGTATTTATCCATCACCAACTTAGCCTGTGGTCATCATTGTATTTTTCTGGTATTTTTAGTTAGCTAGTTAACCATTAATTGTACAAGTGCATACAATTGTGTACTTGCATTAGACTTTTTGGTAAACAACAATCGAACCTTCACCTCAAACACAACATAGAAAATTTACTACTCAAAACTGACATCTCATTGATTTGTTGCCTTTTGGATTAACAGGCCGCTGGAGTTGAATTTCCACCAAGAGAAGAAAATAGCGTGCCATTCTTCACACCTCCTCAAACTCAGCCGATTGTTAATTCTGCTGCAGAATTTGATGATGCTGCTATTCAGGCTTCCCTTCAGTCAGATGCATCTGACCTTAGGTGCTCTTTGTACTCCATACACTTGTTCAAATTTTTGTGTTTGTTGTGTGGGGCTAATGGTGTTATTGTGCATGTCACATTATATATTGATAATAACAGGGTATTTAAGGACCCCATTTTATAAAACTCAAATATAAACATTATGACAAATTTTACATTTTTTGCGTGCTCAAAAATCCTAATGGGAATCCAGTCAATTGTTGGTTTTTATATTTTCCATTTACATGTCATTGCACATGTTCTCTGCTTTGTAACATTAGTTTCTCTAAATTGTTTGTTTTTATATTTTCAATTTACTGTGAGACATAATATGCAGATTCCATAGCAGTTACAACCTACATGTTTACCTACTTATCTGCAGTATTTAATCATATATCTTTAGAATTTTATCAAACATTGTTTACAATTATGTATCTCTTTGCCTTTACATTTTTGTTTTGTTTTTAAGTTTTCCTACCTAGTTAAATATGGAATGGAGAGCATAATTGTTTTTTTCTTCAAAGAGTTGGAATTTCTCACAATTGTCTACAGGCATATTTGCTGTATATTTGATTGATGTGATGTCCATGTTTCATTTCCTCCATAATTATGAGTTTCTGCCTTTCAATATTTCTCCTGTCTAATAGTAGAATGATATTTTGGAGCTAAGCTTTTTTTTAATCAATTCAAAGTAAGATCTAACCAGAAAATGTTTATATTAATTCCTTAGCCATGTGATGGTGGTTTTTTTTTCTTCTTCTTCGGATTCATGTGTTGAACAGTAAGGGTGTTTAGGTTCCACATGGGGTAATCTTAAGAGTTCATCCCTCATATCGACATGGTGCATTTAGCAGTGTTAAATCCACTTGTTATTGGTCCACCTTAAGGGTGCATTTAGCACGGGGTTTTTGGACCTTCCTTGCGCTAGCTAATGTTGTCTTTGTTATTTTTTTTCCTGTTTGTTTTTTGTACTCTTCTTCCTCCTGTCAAAGTTATTCGTTTATAAAAAAGATCCTCCGGTTTTACTTTATCTCTCTCTCTCTCACTATTATTTTTTTTTAATTATCAGTGTACTAGAGATTAAAAATGCTCAAGGGCTGGCTGATGTTTTGACGGAAATGCTCAGTGCTTTGAATCCGAAAGACCCCGAGGTGATATCATCTTTTCATTATTGTTCCATTTATGTTCAATCGCTTACGTCAGTTTAGTTTTTATTGTTTACGGGGAATGTATGTTTGAACTTTAAAGCTGCTGTATTTTGGCATCCATGTTTTCATTTTCTGCTAGTCGATGTGTTGTGCATTATGGAATTCTGGATCTGGGATTTATCCCATTTTAGCAAAATTAATGGAAGCTGGTTGGTGTGAGATTGGAAAGATTCTAGTCAATAGTTTAAGAATCATGCCTTTTTTTCTATGCTGGCTCTGCTGAAATGTGTCTTTTTGGGTAGATTCCTTTGAGCTTCTTGATAGATATGCCTTTAGTGATTTGTTTTAGTGATTGTTTTTTAGTCAGGATATGTTTGAAGATAGGGGAGGACTTATATTTCTTTTTAAAATTAAAGGTAACTATTAGATGTTTCTAAAGATGAATTAAGTGTGATTGACATGTTATATAATCATTTATCATGTCAATCTTTCAAGGTTTTTAAATTCTCAAATGCACACCAAAATATAGACTTCCCTCCGAAGCCGTCCTCTCAGTAAGTGAAGGGGTTAGGAGGCGAGGTCTATAATTGGGAATTAAAGCAATCAGTATGTAATTAGTGTGTGACTCAGAATTATTAGGAGAGGTTGGCTACTCTCGAATCTTGATAGAATTGCACACAAAGGAGTTATTTAATAAAATTATGTTGCTTCAATCTTTCCCTTAATGCCTGTTGGCTCCTACACATGAAGGAGTTCTCTAGTAAAATTCTGTTCCTTTAATCTTCCCGTAATACAATACTGGATCTATGAAAACGTTCCTTGCAAAATGCAGGACTGAGATATGAGTATATATACAAACTCGATGTTAAATGTTTTTATCCAGTACAAAACTGTCGCTGTAAGTTGCTGTTTCTTAATATTCTGGACAAAATATGGCAGGGCGTGAAGGAGGAAGTGATTGTTGATCTTGTTGACCAGTGCCGTTCTTACCAGAAACGTGTCATGCTTCTTGTGAATAGTACTGCGTAAGTTTTTTAATGACTGAAGTCTATACTTTGTAATTAATAACACCAGTAATGGTTAATTGAGTTGCTTTATTTTAGGGATGAGGAGCTTTTAGGTCTGGGATTGGCACTGAATGACAGCCTTCAGCGAGTACTCCTTCAACATGACAATATTGCGAAAGGAACTGCTAATTCAGGTGCAAGAGGAGTAGAAACTCCAGTTCTGCCACTTGTACATGTAAACCATGAAGATGATGAGTCAGAAGATGATTTTGGTCAATTAGCCCATAGGTGAACCCAAAAGTTCTCGTGTTATATTAAAATGAATGCTGTTTATAGTTGCTTCATCTTGCTCTTTCTTCTTGGTTTCGTAGTTGTAGTGATTTTAATGTAGTTGTAATGATTTCAATACTGTAATTTCAGGTCTTCACGAGATACTCATACACAGAATCGGAAACCAGAGTCAGTGAGGATGAACTCGCTTATTCCCCCACCACCAGCATCAAGGAAGCCAGTCTACTCTGGTACTAGCATGGTTGACTATCTTAGTGGTGATGCATACAAGGCAGAAGGATCCCTTGAAAACTCAGAACCAACTTCATTTGCAGCTCCTCTTCATTCTAGCCCTAATCCTACCTCATCCGCTATTCCTACAGAGTCTTCAACCCATCCTCATGCCACTACTACCTCATCACCAATTTATAGCAGACAGCCTATATATGATGAACCATCTCCCATGAAGACTTCAGAACCGCTGCCTCCAGCTCCCTGGGATACACAAGCTCCTGTCGTGATTCCACCCCCACCTTCAAAGTATAATCAGAGACAACAGTTTTTCGAGCAACAAGGTTCATCTCATTCAAGTAATGGATCAAGTTCGTCTACTGACAGCTTGCTGGGACAAACTCAAAATCTCTCTCTGAATTCATCCACCCCAACCAAAGAACAGAAGCCAGAAGACGCCCTTTTCAAAGATCTAGTTGATTTTGCAAAATCGAAAACCTCTTCATCTTCCAAACCCAATAATAGGTCGTATTGAGATAAACACCCTTTTCTTGTTGCTTATGTTGGTGGAGTTTATGAATTGTGAATGTTCATTTGGTTTAGCTTGAGGCGTCCATTTTGTGGTTGTGTTTAGGAAGCATTCGGACATGTCCATGTGTGTATTTAGTTCACATTTCAAATGCTGTTAGATATATTGCATATACCCATATGTATATGGTTCATACTTATTTTATTGACTTGTGTTTTCAATAATATCCCATCTCTTTTAAGCGTCAGTGTTTTCTTTAAATAATCTGGTTGCAAACAGGGAATGGATTTACTCATGGGTAAATTTCTGCTCTTGCATAGCTCTATGGTCCAACTACTCAGACCAATGTGTGTGCTGTTCAACAAATTAGGAATAGCAAGTTGGTCAACCGTCAGTGATTAATGGAAGATAACCAGTTGCAACCATGATTGTTGGACCAGGATTATCCTTTTATCAGTGTCTACGTTCTCGCCCAGAATGCTGTACTCACTGAAGAAGTTACAGTTGGTGCTCCTCTAGACAACATGAAATTGAATACTTGTGTCGCATCCCATGTCTCATCCTCAATTCTAATTTCTGCAACATTCAATTATTTTTCAATTTGACCCAATCATGCCTAGGGAATGGAGGTACATTGCATCACAATCACTTGCACAACGATGCAGGGAAACTTCTTTGTCTGCTGTACTATCGAAGTTCATGCTTCCACATAAGTGGTGACAAAAACAACCAAATTAAATTAAAATTTACTGTCTGTCTCGTTGCAGGCTTTTCAATAATATAAGATACAATATGAGTGGCGACAAAAGCTACAATAGACTGAAAACTGCAATGAACATAAAAGGTATGTGAAGGAACGGAAGGTATATTACTTCTAATCTAATGAAAAGTATCATAACTGTTATGTATTTTTGACAATTCATAACTTTATTTATTTAATAAGTAACACCAATATTACATCTTCCATGAGGCTCTGTTACGATAAGAGTCATAAGGCTAAAACAGAAGGTAGTTAAATTTACTAATCAGTACACTATACTATTATTTCATAATTTAATATATGTGGCATATCGTTATTAATTTATAAATAAATCAGGAGGATGCCTAACTTCTGAACAGGATGGGGTGGCCGAGGGTGTACTTTATTTTCCAAACATGGACATGAACATTCTCCTCTTGATGCTTCCCCTAACCGGAGGGAACGAGCTAAATTTTCTGAAGTTCTTGTCTGCTGCTGACTTAGATCGTTGCGCCACTTCCATTCCCGTTTTCTTTTCCATGATCGATCGAGATCAAACGAGGGTTATGCTTGATCTGATGATAGAATTAATGTGATGATGAGTAGTGAGATTGCATAATAATTTATAAGGTAGTGTTTATACATTCATTTATATAGGAAAATAAGATCTGTGTGAAGTATAAAGTTAGAGTAGGAACCTTCCTGTGTTTGTGCTATCATCTCTAACAATTTGCAATTAGTTCCTACAAACAGCTGACGACAATATTGCTAGGTTCATGCAAACCCAACTATTTTCCGTACTAACTAAATTTATTGGTAGTGCATGAGAGTGAGGGAGGGTTCCAACTTCTAAGGTAAATTAAGTTTACCCATGCAAAAAACGTACTTAGCTTATAATTGATTCTTGTAGGAAGCTTGTGAGTCTGTTTGTTATTGATCAAAAATGTTTTTTTGTTTTGCCAGAGCCACCTCCATTCTTAATTTGACTTGGACATAACTTAACTTAAGAAAACTAGTTTGTTAGATATGTCCGGTCATGGGGGCGGATCTAGTCATTTGATACATATGGGGCTAAAATAGTCCCATAATATATCAAATTTTTAAATTGTTTTTTAATGTACATTAAAATACTTCATTAATATTGTCATATTAACCCTTCATTATACTTACTTATTGTCACTTCAATGATTATTATGACCAACAGAGTACAAAATCAGAGACTATTTTAGAATTTTAATAAATTGAGAGACTATTATGACTACTTATTACATATTCAAGGACCAAAATAACTATTATCTTTTTTTATAATATTTATAAAATAAAAAAAATAGGGAAGTGGCATTTGGGCCCCACATAGCCCTTGAATAGATCTGCCCCTGCCGATCATATCTTATCGAATATAAGACTCTTAACACATTACATCATACTCAAAACTGAACATGACCTGATAATAGTGATATGATAGCAAGTGATCCAACATATTTGAAATAAACTCTGATATCATCTTAAAATTTAGGTTGAACCTAAATCAACCTTATAAAATTGATTTGTAAAACTGCCACACTTATAAGCATATGTTCATAACATATCTTGTCCATTCCAATGTAGGACTCATAATATCCATCATAAATGAGGGTATAAAACCTGCAATGAATTGATAGATTATTACATTATACGTTGAATGAAAGTGTCTTGCATTCGAAATTATATTGCAAAGTGGTACTTAAATGAATAAAAATAAATTTAATTCTATTTCTTAATAATAAATTTAATTCTATTTCTTAATTAATATAAGCTATACAATGTTTCATCCAAAATTCTTTTCTTTTAGATTATATTAGACCAAATTAGATTCATATAATTAGAACAAAATTGGTCATAGAAAATAGGACTAAAAAACTCAAATTAAGGATCAAATTTGATAACTCATATCATTGAGTGGGATTTAATCCAACCTGTTAACACATTTACTTGATAATTACATAACTCATAATAAGCAAATTTCCTTTGTGCACAAGAAATATGCTTTTGTGCAATTTTACATTGTCCTCTTGGAGTCATTCTTGCAAGCAGACTTTTGCTTTGTCTAAACCACCCAAAGTTCTAGCTGAGGAAAGAATCGGGATATAAACAAATCAACCAAGTTACCAGTAATACATTTGAAAGAAGAAAAGCAAAAAGAGCTTGGAAGTTGGACATTGGGCTTCCCAACTCTTCAGGAGGACGATCTCTGTTTATCAACCCTTGTAACTGATCCGCTCGTTTTCCCTGAAAACAGAAGAAACTTAATCAGACAAGAGTAAACAAAAAGGTAAACAATACAAAGGAAAGATTCATTATAATCACCAATTTAACAGGGTCAGATTAGTTAAGATTTTACTATATAACCAGCAAGAGTGTCATGAACTAGCTTGTTTCTCAACAATTTGGTCTTTTGTCGCTTATATTTGAGATCAGATGAAGTATATTTCAAAAAATTCAGATGTTTTAGAAATCAAAGATGTTTCACAAGGATGTTATTGTAAGAGACATTGACTATGACAAAAGTAAAAGGAGTATATTTTAGTCTAATTTTACACAAATGCAATAGTATTTACTGATCTGTGTACTATATAATCTTAAACAGTAAGAGATATGGAACAGAGAGAGTAAATGTTATCAATATATTTTCACAAAATGACTTAATGAAAGGCGAAAAGCAGCAAAAAGTTGTGTTTGAGCAAACAAGTAAAATTACTAATCTCATGTCAAAAAGAAAGTAAAATTACTCATTTCAGTACTTCCTAATATTACCTCCATTGCATCCTTTAGAGGCCCCCAACATTCCATTCTGTTGTATTTTTTTGAGCTAGAATGGAAATATACTCGGACTATAGAATCCAGCAATTCTGGATGCTCTTGGAAAAGTACAGAATCTCCATATTGAATTGCTTTGAGTACCTGGCATGCTCAAAACAAGAACCCAACCACGTGTCATAATACATTTAGGCACAACTTTATTTTTACAAGAACAAAGAAATTGCGAGAGACTCATCATTGCAATTTATATAAGAACAAAATAAGCCAAAATTTTACACAATGATATAGAATTTCTCTTCAGGAAACAAAACCTCCTTCGGAATTCACTACAAAGAGCATCCTCTCAATGCAGCAACCCATTTTATAGTACTTAAGTGGATGTGACCAAATCTCTGGCCTAACAAACCAAACAAATCTTCGCGTGTACATATTACTCATTTTTACTTTTTATACTTTGGTATCTAAGAAACACCAGATCTCTTCAACGTAAAACCCTACAAAAAAGCTTATTAAATGAACCACTAATAACCATAAATCCCAATTATAACACACCAATACTGTTTGGAGCCCACAAGAGAGAAAAGAGACAGTAGGTGCAAGGTTTTATTCCCAATAGTACTCCTTTCCATCACTCTCCAAGTACCTCATAAGCTGGGTACCTAATGGGTTTGGAAATTGAAGCTACCAATGTGGATGCTCTAATTTGAAATTAGAGAACCGATGTACACATATATGATATATCAGATATAGCATTTTATACGAGGCTTAAGTAAAAGTTTCGGACAAAGCCTATTTTGAGTCCACATGAGTACCTCTTAGATCAGTCCTAGTTTTCATATTCATTTTGTATTGATAGGAATAGGATGCATTAAAGGGATAAATAATATTAAATTAAATGTGAACATACCAAAGTCATTTCCTTGGAGAATATGTGATATCTAAATTCAGCAGCTAGATCCAGGAAGGTGGGACCACTGACAAAGCAATGAACATGTAAGCACATTTCATTTTTCACTTTCTTCCACTCAGCTACAACATCGTCCTTCACATACCACCCTCTCAACTGCCATTTCACAGAAGGAATGGAAGGCATCAAATATGTAAGTTAAGAGAAAACTTGTATTTTTGCACAAAGGATCCTACTAATGAACACCTTATGTGGTCATCAGGACACCCTAGTATCAAATGACTTGTGTATTTTTAATGCAATACATGATTTATCTTTTCGATACATATTTTCCACATATATTTCTTTAACCGTTGCCTCAAAGGCACTTGTTAGCATTTGTGGTTGTTTAAACTATGCGTTAAATACTAATTTCGATTCCAAGTAGGCAAAAGGTAAAGACACAAACCTGCTCTAATTTGATGACATTGGAAACAGCTAAAGTGAGATTAGCTGTTAAGTCACAGTGGGATAGAATGTAGGTTCTTGGAATAATACTTGCATATCTGTTTATCTGATCTTCCAATAGAACAACCTTCAGTTTCGAAGCTTCAAATTTTGCTGGAGGACCCAAGAGCCTAACAGTCTAAGATAAAAAATGTAATCTTATCAAATGCATAAAAAATTGTACTGCTAAGAGAAATAAGAAGGTCCAAAGTTGTAAACTCAATCTGAACTCAAGAAAGAGAAAGAAGAAATTCATTGTTTTCTTCATTCCAAATAACAATAATTGACTGCTGTGAGCAATCATCATATTCCTATAGACAGATTTCCAATTGCAAGGAATTGTCTCATTAAGTATGTTGGTTTCGGGCATGAATCGAGATCAGAAATCTTAATTTTTTAAATGAGAACTGGATGCCAGAAGCCAATTACACATTGTAAGCCGTTTATCATTACTTCAGTGAAAACTTCAATTCAGCAAAAGTCAAAGAATGCGATATAACAAGCCAACAAAAGTGAAAACCTTGGACAGCATATTACCTCTACTACAGATCATGTAGTAAAATATAGGAAAAGCATAATTAGTTGTACACATTCACATATGAGCAATTAGGTTTTCAAATAAAAGAGTAACTTCAGAAAACATGGACTTTCTGATGCATATGGTTTAAAAATTGAAACTTTTTGCATTAACTGTTAAGATGGTCAAAACACAATGGTGGGTCTTAGTAGTTGAGCACAGATTTGCATATTTTCCCTTTCTTATTGTTTTGCTGTAAGGAAAGAAAATGATAAATCTAGCATCATATTCAGAGTTGTACAATAATATATCAAAGAAAATACAAAAGATATTGGCAATTAAGATAGAATGCATATATAATAAGAAAGTGAAAGAGGAAGGGAGAAGAAACCTCATAAACAAGGGAATTGTAGGATGGAGTGGAATTAGTAGTGGTGATGGAGGAGGAGGAGGAGCATCTGAAAGATGATGGCTTTAACATGATAGGGAATACTCTAGTTGTTGGTGAAAATGAAAAAGCATTGTAAAGATTATTATAACATAATGATGATGCCATTGAAGATGCATAATAATAATAATACACTCTTCTTCTTCATGTTTCACAGGTCACAACCATTGTCTTCTATCCTTGTTCTGTTGAGAAGCAAATGTGATGTGGAATTTTAGTGTTCTTAGTTTTGGTTTGTTCATGTGGACTGTGTCATTCGGTTCACAAACCACAATACTACAAAAATCTCAATCAATCAATTTCTTCCACACATTTTCTTTCTCTCTCTTTTATTCTAATTTTAAACTGAACACAAAAACATACTTCGGATTCATCCAACGGTTGTGCCATACCATTTCGATGGATGGATGGATAATGCAATGACGTGGCTTCACTTGGGTCGGCACCTCGGATTCCGAATCACCCACCCAACCCGCCTGGACATGCTTAAAGTGTTTTTATTTAAAGTAATCGTCGTGCTAACCTGTGCCCTCAATACCAAAAAAGAAAGTTATTATTAAAAAAGATTTTTTTTTGATTTTTATGAATTAATTATATAATTTTCAATGCAATAACTACTACATAATTTTATTTTTTAGTATCCTTAACAAGTGGCTCGGGACCCTTGAGGTACCGGTTAGCATTTCTCTTAGAGAAAGAGTCTTGTTAACGAATGACCTCGGGACGTTCTTTAAGCATTTTAAATTAAATAATTATTCCTTAAAAATGTCAAAGTTTTCAATTTCCAATGCACTTTATTACACAAACTTTCATGAAAATTTACCATTTAAAGTTCTTAACTAGTGTCCGGGAGCACTAGTTAACATTTCTCTTTTTTTAATTATACAATATATATTACTTTTATCGTTCCCAATTTAACATCTTTCACTTTGCATTTATGATAATTGTGAATGCACCAATACTTAACAAGGACACTCAAAATCATTTTTTTTTCCTCTTTCACTTATATATTTTTTTAAGGAAAAAACTTGGTACAATTCCTTAGGTGCTTTTCGTATGGTTCTTAACTAAATTCATCATGATTTTCTTAAATCCATAATTCTCTCAAAGTTTGTTATCTCCAAAAAAAGTTGTATTTTTAGTTAAGAACCATACGAAAAGCACCTAAGGAATTGTACCTAAGTTTTGTCCTTTTTTTAATATGTGTAAAATGAACAAAAAACTCACTAATTATGAAACGAATGGTGTATTTTTTTCTACATGTAAGGAGTTTCTGCCGACAATTAGATTAGTCTTCCTTTAAAAAATGTTTGATATACAAAATGCAGGTAATGAGTAAAGGTATTGACACTTAGTTAGGTGCCCATAAGGTATAAGTAAGATACTAAAGTTGTTGTCTATGAGAGTACGGGTTTGGGTATGAGTATTTTTTACAAGAGCGTGTACAAGGAGGGGGACTACAATACCTTGTCCATAAGGTACCAATTGTCATCCCTATTTCAGACCAATAAACTACGTGTGAAGGAAAAAAGTAGTAACCAATAATCAAAGTAACTTTAAACAACAACAATAACATACTTATATCCGAATGTTTACAAAGAGATACAAAATGAATAAAAAAAATTAGCTTTCAACAAACTCTTCAAGAACAAATATGATTTTTACCCATTTCACAATATCTTTTCATGAACAGGAGACTCAATGATTTTCACTTACGAAGTTGTTTACAATTGTTTTCCAAACCAAGAATCTCACCCAAAGACCTTTATGTTTTCTAAAAGTTATCTCCTTTGGTTTCATGAGACCCTCAAACCTATTTAGTACTTAAATAATGCGCAAAATCGGGTGAAACAACCTCATGATTTCACAGGTCGTACCACAATCTACTAATAGTACAACGTCTGTTTTCAACTATCTAGCAAATTCTCTCACGATCTAGACAAAACTGGGACATAGAAACATTGCAAACCGCCTCACGATTTGCCCTGAAGTCAATTTCCAAAATTCACCAAATCATCAATTTTAAGTAACAATTTTAACCGTTTCTTAACAAATTAAGATTAAAAATCCTTCTGTTAAAGAGGTCTCTACACTTATAATGGAAGATGAACCCACAATCTTGTGAAACATGGATGACCTTAACTTTTATAAGTGAAATTTTATAAACATTCTCCTTCTAACACACATTCATTTATCAAGTGAAATAAGTAAGTATAATACTTTATGTGAAATCTATTTTTAAAGTGTGAAACTCAAATAAGTTTCACAAAATAAATGAGTGAGCGTTAGAAAAAATGTTTGGAAAAAAGTTTCCACAACACTCATTCTTTTATAGGAAATTCTAACTTGGACACAACTCTATATTAATTTCATTTGGACACACACTCACAAATGAAAAAAAATTAAAAGAGAATGGATTTAAATGATGTGACTAAATAATTTTTCTTTAAATTTTTTACATTTATGTGTGTGACCAAATAAATTTGATTTAGGTTTGTGTCTATGTAAGAATTGCTATTCTTTTATAAACATCAAGCTTACCATAAACTTAATAAAATAGGTCTCGATATGTTTTTGGTATGCATATTATCTTTCACAACTAAAACAAGACATACATATTGGTTATGGGGTGGGGGGTAGTTATACATTTTTTGTTTTTTGAGGGAGGGTAGTTATACATACATATTGGTTGTGATTTATAGCTTTCATCTTCACTTGCGTTTTAATTGTAAAAATAAAAAAAAATAAAAAAAATTCATCAGTTGCGTTCCATTCAAGTACATTTTCTTAGTTGTCATATACATTTCATATGTATCAATTTTAGCTTCCATACCCCTCTCTAATTTTCATGTGACTAACTTTGGATTCTGAAAAATAAACTATTGCAACTTGTGATTCAATAAATTATTTCTATTACATAAAAAAAGATGCAGCAAAATCTATTATTGATTTTCATTTTTAACTCTTAAAAATGTCTTCCAAACTTTGGTCCCTCAAAAATTTCTTTCTTTTACCAACTTTAATTTATGTTTTTTTTTCTTTCAAAAGTTCACGTTTAATGTTCCAAATCAATTTTTTTATGACATGTCAATGATAAAATTTTAAAATGGCATTAGTTTAAGAATTTAACCATTTAATCTTTATTAGTTTGTCTATGTTTTCAAATAAAAAATGAAATATTTAAATTATTAAATTAATGATATTTAATACATTGATCAAACTTTTAAAGTGTTTTTTTAATAACCGCATCAAGAAAGTTTTTTAAAACACTAAAAATAAAAGTTGATATATTTAGAGATTTTTTTTATTTAAACAACCTTTTATATAAAAAAAAATATAATAACAACTTATAAGACAATTATACATTTTGAAAGAAAAATAGGTATTGATATAAAAATCAAAGTAATATAGAGAGATTTAATAAAAATAATGTGAATATGAAAAAAAATGTTATTACAGAATGATTGATCATTTCTCATATTTAAATAGATTAAAATCATAATTATAGTCTATCTTGATACCTATAAGATAAAGTAAATTTTTTAAAAAATATCGTGGTATATGAGAAAAAAAACATTTGATGGCATCATTATTAGTTTATTACTATTGTTGCTGTAATTGTCAGAAAAAAACAATTTGCAGACAAACCGCTGTTGTCACAAATGAAACTGAAGCTGCTAGCACAACACAACTGTCTCTCATGCTTTACTTCACCAGCTTCATATCAACACTGTTCTTTTTCTTTTTTCTTCTAAAAATCTCTTAACAACTTTCTCCTTCAAAATTATAAATCCATATTCCACAGAAATATCATTGAACTTTTGTCTGCTTGGAACAATAGAACTGAATCCAATTCATTCATTCTCAGATGTGCTCAACTGGGTTGGTTGGATGACAAATGAAGGTGACCAAACTTTATGCTTTTTAAGTTCATCTATCTTTCTACCGAAAATTACTTACAAACTCAATGCATCTGACTTTTTTTTTTTTTTTTTTTTAACTTTTTCCTGTGTTGGGTTTCTGTTTTTTCCCTATGGTTTTCCAATAAGGTATGTGTAATTATTACCTTAAATATATATTCCTTCAATAGTTTGGTTGGACTAT
>Ga0228711_1001165_pt1 | contig 37568 bp, 27 predicted proteins | sample MedpolnodulmetaG_2_FD_177996 | JGI IMG/M metagenome (GOLD analysis project Ga0228711, IMG submission 177996) | Root nodule microbial communities from Medicago polymorpha collected in Santa Monica, California, United States - brown nodules | ecosystem: Host-associated > Plants > Roots > Nodule...
TTTTTATGAAATTATGTATGATTTTTATGAGTTTAAATTATAATATTTAAGTTAATTTAAGTTAATATTTGCCGCTTCCTCTAATATTTTGAACAAGATCTGTCACTATTGGTCCATGCATATATTATGTAATGTTCATATCAACTGATTAGCTTAACTCACAAGGACGTTTGCCAAATATTTTTTAAACCATGGAAATAAAATTATGTAATAAAAAAAGGGCAAATAACACGTTTGGTCCTTTTAATTTGACAGAATTCTCAAGTTAATCTCATTTAAGTTTTAAAAGTTTCAAATAGATCCTTTTAGTTTGATAGAATTCGAAAGTAAGTCCTTTAAGTTTCAAATAGGTCCTTTTAGTTGATAAACTATTTCACCGTTACACATGTTGTCAGTTAATAATTAACTGATGCTGATGTAGCCTTTAAGTTATTGACTTGGATCAAAACACTGCCTTTTAAAAGCTCAAATGTGTCAAAAAGTTACGTTTAATGGTCACAAGTGATCATTCTAGCACTATAAATGCTTATATGTGATCGTTAAACGTAGCGTTTTGACACCCTGGAGCTTTCAAAAAGGCAACATTTTAATCCAAGTCAACAACTTAACGGCTACATCAGCATCAGTTAAGCGGAGACTGGCAGCAAGGGTAACGGTGAAATAGTTTATCAACTAAAAGGACCTATTCGAAACTTAAATGACTGACTTGAGAATTCTGTCAAACTAAAAGGACATAATTGAAACTTTCGAAACTTAAAGGATTAACTTGGGAATTCTGTCAAACTAAAAGGATCAAAAGTGGTATTTGGCCTAAAAAATTTATTATTATTTTTTTGAAGGAGGTCTAAAAAAATTATTGTTTGGAAATTTAATAACACTCACACGCATTGTTGTAAAAATAAACCCATATTATTTTTTCAAAAAATAAAAAACAGTCAATATAAATTATAAATTGTATAACTTTTCATTTTTGACTAGAATCAATTGTACTATAACTTAAAGATAAAGATATATTGTCAAAAAAGACTTGCAAGATTATTATTAAATTAAATTCTTAGACGAATGAAAATCAATACATCCCTATCTATCTATATATAGGGTGCGTACTATATCACAAACCAGCTAAGAATATAGTTGGAGGAGTGGTATATATAGAGACACTCACACAAAGTGTCAAGTATCCATGATTGAGGAGAAATGGAGATAGAGAAGGGGATTAAGAACAATATGGAAATGGTAGAAAAAGAAGTGGAGACAGACAGCAAGAAAATGAGCCACCCTCGTCGAGGAGGAATCCGAACATTACCTTTCATTCTTGGTGAGCTTAATTTCATCTTAATCTCTTTATGTTGAACCAATTTCTTCATATCCATTTCCCATATTTATTGTCTATTACTTCTCCTAATTCCCCTTCTCATTCATGTTTTTTTTCATAGCTTTGAAATACGAGTTCAAACATCATTGTCCTTAGCAACTTTTTTTATTAACTTATATTTTATAGGTGTTAAAGCTAAAAGGAAGTATTTAATTACTTACTTGAAATTAAAAAGTTTAAATTTAATGTATAAATATTGTAAGATAGTAAAGCGCACAAAATAATTACAAGGTTGTGACTGCTCATATAACCTTATGCCATATAGTATATTTTATGTACTACATCGACCTGCTTATAAATTTTTTTTAAGTACTACATCGACCTGCTTATAAAAAAATAAATGACTCTACTAATACACTAAGATCAACGAAAGTTGTACATTTAAATTGTTAAAATCAATGGAGTTTTAACTTGCATATATGGAGTCATTCCAAGACTAATTCTAATACGTTCACTTGCATGGAAAATAACTATAGAATATACTCTCTTTTTTATGCAAAATTACAACATTGTAGAATGCATATATTTTGAAGTATCAAAATAGAATATATACAATTCTTGGTGATTATGTATTGTTTACCTCCCAACTAAACTTCAAATTACTATAATTTATTTTCCTTAAAATCCGAAGAGTTAACAAGAAAAGAAATGAAAAGAACTAATTAGACGTAGACTCTTGACAAACCAAACTCATATTTAGTGTTCGACTCATCTTAAAATTTAGTGTTCGATTCATTTCAAACTTCGTAAGGAAAAATACGAAGAAAAGTAAGAAAGAAAAAAGGAAAGGGAGTAGCATTTTGCGGTGAACAGTTTCCACGTGCAAATATTCTGTAACTTTTGTCCATACTGTATAATGAAGTGGTGTTCTATTGTTAAAGATTGTTAAAAAGAATGTGTCCACACTGCAAATGCAAGTTCATTGATTATCCACAGAAATTTAAGAATGGTTTGGCTATCCTAACCAAAAAAAACAGTGGTTTGGCCGGTGTCTACGTGGATATCACTTGAGTGATTGGGAAGATTTGTGACATTGATGAATTTAAGTATTAAGGGATAAATGAATAATTAAAATAAATTATTTAGTAAAGTGAATGATTAATTAAAATAAAGATAAGAATAAAAATATCAAAATCATTAAATTCAAATTCAACTAAATAAAACTTCTACACGCATAATTTTTTTTTTGAAAGAACACGTATACATTTATTAAAAATATTAGAAATACAAGATCATTAATTCTGCAATATATGAATGATGTGCCCAAAAATTCCCCTGGTGTCCACTGTCCAGTTGCCAGTTGTTACTATTTGAGTTGAATATGCTCATGTCAATCGAGCCACACAGGGATTGACATTTATTTTTTTAAAGGACAAAAATATGCCTCTTAACATATTAAATTTTGAGAGATTCTTAATACTTTTTTTTGAAAGAAAAAAAAAAGTAAAGACCAAAAGTGTAGACAAATTTTTTTGTGGGAACAAAAAGTCGAAAATTATTTCAGGAAATGAAAACAAAAAGTTTGGATATTTATATGGACTAAAAACATATTTAATCTTTGTTTGTTTGATGATGTTTCGAAATAATTTACTTTATTAATTAAGCTGCTAAATATTTCAAATTATGTATCACGCAAATCTATATAAATAATTAATTATTTTTAAAAAATTTCATTAGTTTAATAATCAACCACTTTAATTGTAGTGTAGTGTTAGTATAAATTAGTTTATATATTATCAATCAATCACAAATAATTTTACATGTGAATGACAATGTTTATGCAGCAAATGAAGTGTGCGATAGATTTGCGAGTGCTGGATTTCACAGTAACTTGATAAGTTACCTAACCCAAGAGTTGAATATGCCATTGGTAGCAGCTTCAAATACACTCACAAACTTTGGTGGAACATCTAGCTTCACCCCTCTTATTGGGGCACTATTTGCAGACTCATTTGCTGGACGATTTTGGACCATTACTGCTGGATGCCTCATCTATGAACTGGTTTCTTACCCTCTCTCATATTACAAATTTTTCTATAGTTTAATTACTGTATTTGATTACACTCATGAACCTCAAGATCAAAAACTATTTTGAATACAACAAAGTCCAATATAAATATGTCATTTTCAACTTGTATGTGGTGATGTCGCGAAGACTACTTTATTTGTCCGATTTTTAAATCCAAATAAATGGTCTCAGATCAGTGGTTAGGGTTTGACTTTATAACTTGAAAGGACAGAGTTCGAATCCCACTGGCACAATTGTAATATAAGTTTTCATTTTAATACTACATATAGTATTGCATAACTTGTTAATCACGTTACAATATTATTTTGCTTGAAACAGGGATTGATTAGTATTACAGTATCAACTGTACTACCATATTTCCGTCCTCCAGCATGTCCAACACAAGTAAATTGTCAAGAAGCCACATCTTCACAATTATTACCACTCTACATCTCTCTCCTCCTCACATCTCTTGGATCAGGTGGTATTAGACCCTGTGTTGTACCTTTTTCAGCAGACCAATTCGACATGACAAAAGATGGTGTAGCTTCTAGGAAGTGGAACCTCTTCAATTGGTACTTTTTCATCATGGGTTTTGCTTCTCTAAGTGCTTTGACCATTGTGGTTTATGTTCAAGACAATGTGGGTTGGGGTTGGGGACTTGGCATTCCAACCATTGCTATGCTGATATCAATAATTTCATTTATGTTGGGCTCACCATTGTATAAGACTGTGAAACCTGAAGGAAGTCCTTTGGTTCGTTTGGCTCAAGTGGTTGTGGCTGCTGTAAAGAAAAGGAAGGAGACATTACCTGATGACCCTAAATTTCTATACCACAATAGGGAGCTTGATGCTGCTATTTCTTTAGAAGGAAGTCTTTTACACTCAAATCAATATAAGTAAGTCAAATATTAATTTTCTTTTTCCAAACCAACATATTTTATATCATGAATAATAATTTGGATTCCCAAAGATTAAATATTTTGCGCATTTAGGCCGATAATATCTTAGAACCATTGTATCAAGTTCAGATGGCTTTGATTTTTAACTTGTAAACTTAGGTAAGAAACGAAAATGAAAATCGAGTCATCTAATCTTAATCCAACAGTTCCAAAATGCTAACTGCGAGCATTAGTGTGATGAGTCTTTTCGACAAATTTCTACAAGTGGTTGAGTTGGTTACTTCACTTTCTTATTTTATTTGAATGAATAGGCTTGACTATCTAATGAACTATTTAGCAATGAGTGAATCAATTTTAAATTAACATAAAATATATTACTACACAATACTTGCAATAGTACCTTGTGTCAATTTCAACTTATAAAGTTTACTTTATTCCTTAATTCATCTATGGTGTCTCTGTAGATGGTTGGACAAAGCTGCAATTGTCACAGAAGAAGAAGCCAAAGATTCAAATGCACCACCAAACCTTTGGAATCTAGTCACTGTCCATAGAGTTGAGGAACTAAAATCTATCATTAGAATGCTTCCAATTTGGGCTTCAGGAATTTTGCTCATAATGTCTTCATCACATTTAGGTAGTTTTGTCATTCAACAAGCTCGTTCGATGGACCGTCACCTCACTCATTCATTCCAGATTGCACCAGCCAATATGTCAATTTTTGGTGTCCTAACCATGATGACAGGAATTATGCTATACGAACGCTTTTTCGTTCCATTCGCCCGTAGATTCACAAAGAATCCTGCTGGAATCACATGTTTACAAAGAATGGGAGTAGGGTTTGTGGTTAACATTATAGCTACTATAGTTTCAGCACTAGTGGAAATGAAAAGAAAAACAGTTGCTGCAAAGTTTAACTTATTGGATAATCCAAAAGCAATAATCCCTATAAGTGTATTTTGGTTAGTACCTCAATATTGTCTTCATGGAGTGGCTGAAGTTTTCATGTCTGTTGGACATTTGGAATTTCTCTTTGATCAATCACCTGAAAGTATGAGAAGCAGTGCTACTGCTTTGTATTGCATAACTACAGCCATTGGTAATTATTCTGGCACATTATTGGTATCAATAGTCCATAAGTATACTGGTAAGGAAAATAATTGGCTTCCAGATAGAAACCTTAATAGGGGTAGATTGGATTACTATTATTTTCTTATAAGTGGCATTCAAGTAATAAATCTCATTTATTATATCATATGTGCTTGGTTTTACACTTACAAGCCAGTGGGTGAAATTTGTGAAAGGAGCAAGGAAGAAGATTTGGAAGAAGCAAGTGAAAACATATCAATTGAGAATTTAAAAGATGGTAAGGAGGAAGAAAAGAAAGGGTTTACTAAAGATGAATGAAATTATGGTGTGGTTGATATTATTCACTATAAATAAGCTTGGTTAAACTCTAGTCAATGTTTTTAGCTTTTGTAACAAAACAAAAAAACTCTAGTGAATGTTCAACTCCTATATGCAAGTTAAGTGTTTAAGAAATGGAAATAGTGTGAAGTTTTATTTTATTTTCACATGTAATTCTATTTGATATTAAAGAGCACTTTGCTTACATATTTAACTTACCAAAACTTACCCTTATTTTAGGTAAGGTAATTCTAATTACCAAAGTTTCCTGTCATGCCATAAAATGGATTCTTCGTATAGGAATGTACAACTCATTAAAACGAATTCGACTCATCTAAAGTAGACAACTCACTTTTGAGTGTAAAGTGGACAATAAGCTGAGTTCTTATTGGATGACAATCGATGCATCTGCACTAAACAAAAGATCTTTCCAACAAAAAAAAATTATGGATATTGATGGGTTATAAAATGCTCATATATCTTTTTGATTTTAACACCCTCGATTTTTTAAATTGATACATCGTCTCCATGGCAACCCCCAAACCAATCTCCAACAAAAACACATAGATCCATAGAAATGCTTAGAAACACCCCTCACTCTCACTTTTTTTTACTACCAATCTTAAACAAGCAAAGAGGATTATTCCAGCGCTAAGAAATGGAATAATTCAATATATTGATTTTGACTGTAACGAATTCTAAGTATTTTCACCTCGTCCAATATATATATATGATCTCGTTCAAAACAATTTTATCATGGAGTTTTTCCCATTTCGAAATACTCCACAACCATGCAAACCAAATTATCCTTTTTTTTAAGAGTCCAGAGAAATAATTGAGATGATAACTAAATTTAGAGTGAATCATCAACTTCGTTTCTGAATTTGCACGAATCTGTCAAATTTATCCCCCAATTTAACGAAATAGCAAAATAGTCCATGAAGTTGTAAAGTGTCAATCAATTTAGTCCCTCCGTCCAATTGAAGTGTTAGCGGTGTTGATGTGGCCGTTAACCTCTCACATGTCAAATGTCACATAAGTAGGGACTAACTTGGCTGATAGTGACCAAAATTTCTAAGGACGAAATTGATTGATTCGCAGAAAATGTTCTTTCCTCCCTAACGGCTCTTTCTTTCTTCCCCAACGACTCTTTCTTCCCAAATATATAAAATTGGAACCCTAATTTTAAAATCTTTAATCTACACTCCAAAATCTCCAAAATTTCTTCCAATAATTAGTTGTAATGTTCTTCCCCAGTTTAAGATGCTACTGTATTGTTCTAGGTGTGCGTAGAGTTGTAATGAAAAGAGGTTGAAGATGAATGAAATGTAGCCTTTCTGTAATAATTTTACCATCATATTAGTCTCTGAATTATTTGTCTAACTATCAAATCGATCACTATATTATATTTAAAAATCATCAAATAAGTCCTTGAATTATATAAACAGAAATCAACTTGATCCTTGAAGTAGCCTCTACAATGTCCCACAAACATAACTCATCAGTATCCATTTTTTCCCAAACACATAATTCACCATAAACATATTGCAGCCTCCGATATTCATCTCGCTCTAAACCACCACCGTGATGCAGAATTAGCATGATATTGTCTTCCATCATACGTATTTTGACAACATTAGTCTTAATCATAAACAAAACAACATTAAAATGCAAACCCTTTTCAAAAACTGTTTTAATCAATTAGTAATTTCCTTCATTACTAAGTTAATCTTCGTCAATTTTAGTAACCAACCAGAAGAAGAAAAAAAAATCAAATTTTCAAGTCTTAAATTGAAAATCCTAAAATGAATAATTTAAACAACCGTCTAAAAAACACAACACTCATAAACAAACAACAAAGCAAGCATCAAGTGAAGTTTAAAGTTGAAAATAAAATGATAAAAACTGAAAACGAAAAGGCCAGGGACGTGTTTGATGTGAAAAGAGTGAAATCCGAGGGTGGAAAGTAAGGGTAAAAGAAGGAAAAAACTGGAAAACATAAAGAAAAAAAAATTAAAGTTGAAAAGTGAAAACTGAAATTTTCATCATTTCCATCAAATTGGTCCTTGTACATGTGGTTTCCTTGTTAACGCGTGTAGGCATGGCAATAAGGCGGGGTGGGGACATGTTTTGCCTTCCCCATCCCCATCCTCTACTCCCATATACTTACCCACTACCCTACCCATACCCAATGGGGATGATAAATTGAATCTCATCCCCGTCCCCAATGGGTTCGGGTATTCCCGCCCCATCCCTGTCCCCGCTCTAAATCAATTTTTTTATTAAAAAAAAGTTTTTTTAAGCTTCAATGGTAATGTTCTGATGCATTATCCAACAATTTGCGCTCATTTTAACATTTCCTTTTCAAATAATTCAGTTGCTCCATTAACTACCAATGAAAGTTCTTATATCATAGCAATTATCAAACGAAATAACATGACATATCATTATCAACCCCCTCAACAAAAACAAAAACATGACCTTTCTACATTCGGGTAGGGTTCAGGGTGGGACATATTTTCCTGTTACCCGTCCCATACCTGTATTTTGAAATCGGGGAAAACTCAAACTCATTTCCAAACCCAGTCAAATCGGGAAAAACCCGTCAAATCGGAGTTGGTTTGGGCGGGTACCCATGGACACGTGTTTTGTTGTCATGCCTAGACACGTGTACAAGATAACACAACATGTAACAGAGCATTTGGACAGAGGGACCATTTTGATGGACGTCTGACTATTTTGATATTTTGTTAAGTTAAGGGACAAATTTTGCCGATTCGTGCTAATTCAGGGACGAAGTTGATGATTCACTCACTAGATATATTATGAAATACTACATTTAACTCAGGCACAATCTTTTGGCCATATTTACCTATACTCTAGGGAAGAATAAAATAGAACATGCAATGATTAAATGACACAATGTCTCTTGCTCATCATAACCGCCTACGCATTCCAAAGAATTAGCCCCAATGATATCTTGTGTGAATAAATTATCTTACAAAGCTACTCTCTATCGAAATATAAGCATAAGTAGTAGTTGAAAAATCTATGTATGTGGTTAAAAAATTAGTCCACGTACATCAATTCCTCACCTACACATTTTGTTCATATTTCATTTTTGAGGGAGTATTTGATTTTGAGGAATCGCCAAGCGATTGCCGCCCCCTTTAGAGGAATATATTTGTGACATATTTAGTTATTAAACTCCTCTTATGCTTGCGAATATATTTTGGTAAACTTTGTAAGTCAATTTGATAAAGTACCTCTTTCAAAATCATTTTTAAGAAGAAAATTATTCAATCTATCATACCATGTTTTCGGAGTTTCAAATCATAAAGTGATTTCTTAAGTTTGAGACACATATTTTCTTGGTCTTGTATATGTAGCAGTTGTCTCTTCCGTTGATATTTGAGCCTAAATAAGACGTGTTCAACTACCTTAGAGTGTGTTTGGTTCAGCTTCTACACCACTTAAAAGCATTTATGGTAGTTTCAAAAGTGAAAACTTGCAATTCCAACATGTTTGGTTCAGCTTCTCGAAATATATTCTCATCTCCAAACGCAATTCTGGATGAAGCTACAATTCCTAACTTTTGAGTTAGCTAGAATTCTTCAATAAATTTTATATTTTTTACAACATATTATCTTCTTTTAATACCCTTTATCAATTCTCTTTCTTTTTGCTTTGTATTTAATTTGATGAACCAAATTTAATCAAAAAACTTAAACGAACCAAATTAGCCCCCATAAAATATTCATGGTCATGAGTTACCAAGTTTTGGATTTTCTTTACGGTGTTTCTTTTTCAAATTTATTGTATTTTTTTACGTTTCATTTATGCTATATTTTATCATTTTTGGTAACTAACTCTAGTATTATTTAACTTAAATATATTTTATCAAAAAAATATAAAATATATGAACAAAATATTATGTAAAATAAAATTGATTTAATGATCGTATTTATTATTTTTTAAATTAATATAGAAAACTTATTTATTTAGAATAAATAATATATCTACATTTAGCATTGTTCTACATATACATTCAACCACATCCATTTATTTGTATTTAGCTATGTCCATTTTAGTAATTATACATTCAAAAGCAATTTTGATCAAACTATTCAAACAACATTATGTCTGTTTAATCAATTCTGCATTATTGTATCCAAACATAAATTAATTCTTTCAAAATCAATTGTGTCAGAATAAATTCTATTAGAATCAATTTATTTAGAATCAATTCTATCCAAAGTTGAACTAAACACACACTTAGTCTGAATTAAAACTTTATCTTCATATGAGTACACATTTCAACGTTCTGAATCATAATTTGTTTAACTTGATACCTCGTGGCTCGTATCATTTGCTAGATGTATTCTTCGTTTGAACTTTGATCGTATGGAGGGAAATTTTTGCCAAAACTAAAATACCTTATTCATCAAAAGAAATATCTCCAGTGGATCAATGACTTTAAATGCAAGAGAGGATATTCTTTTAATAAATTTTCCTGTACATGAAACAAACATTATAACATAAACAATTTTCTTATACTTTGTTATCATCGAAATTAAAAGTAAGGATTAGTGTTCTGCAAACATTTTATGTTTGAATACATTGATATAAAAGTGAGTTGGATAATACATTCAACAATGATAAATAATCATCTCTAAATTTCATACTCCATTCAATATGTCATTTTATTTGTATTTCTATCTTTTTCTATTACATCATCAAATTATCACATTTATCACACCACTCTCTTTTTCTTCAGCTTTATGTTGTTTCAAAGTGTATACACCTACACAAAGTTGTAACAAAAAAAAAAAAGAGTGAACACAAAATATTTTCCTGATAAATTTTAGTATAAAATTCACATTCACTTCAAAGGTAAATCCTAACTTTAAGGTAGAATCAATTAAGAAAACAAACTTAGTTCTATTCAAAAACAACCAATCACATCAAAATCAATTTTACCACTCCAAAATCACTTTTTGGTGCTCACCAAACATATACCTAGAGTTAGTTTGTTATAGTTTTTTCATGAAAAAAATATCATTTTTAAACAAAATAATTACATTTAGAAGTTGCCATCCATTTGTTACATACTTAAAAAAAAAATCAAAATATAAAAAATAATCTAAGTACTGCTTCAAATGAGAAACTATTTCCAAATCTAAGAATCTTAATTAAGTTGAAAGAGACTGGTAACATTTATCTAAACACTCTTGTTTCACTTGTTTACTTTGAGAAATCTTAAAAGATGCATACGGTTTGGTAAAAAATAAAAGATGCAGACGGTTAAAGTCATGCTAATCCATGATTTCCCTATTATTATCCCAAAAAATTCCAAGTGAAAAAAAAAAAACAGTAAAATCCCCCAATTTACATCTCTGCGGAACTGAGAGAACTCTAGAAGAGAGAAGAGGGAAATTTCATCTTCATCTTTTTCTCCTTTTCCTCAAAAATCCAATCCAATTTCTTCAAACACAAAACATTGTTTTTTTTTTGTTTCATTAAAAAAAGGAAAATTGGTTTGAGGTGAGAGAAGAACATGACAGAAGTGTCGATGTGTTACATCAACAGCTCCGAACTGAGTCCAGATGAAGAGAGAATCATGATCAGAGACATTGCTCTTTCTTCTCAAGCTAATCCCAAAGAAGGCGACACCTTTTTCATCATCACTCAGAGGTTTTTTCGCTTTTTGTTTTTGTTTTGGTTTAATTTTTATGTTTTTGTTTTGATTTTGAATTTGGGTAACCTAATTAGACCCAAAGTTTTGACCTTTTTTAGTTTTTGATTAGATTGTAACAATGTTTTGTTTCATTGGGAAAATGGGGCGTGACCAGAATTTGCTCTGATTTTTTTATTTTATTTTAGTTTTTTTATTATGTTTTTGCAATTGGGTACGCAAGTTAGACCCAAAGTTTAAACCTTTTTTGGTTTTTGATTAGATTGTAACAATTTGTTTTCTTGGGAAAATGGGACGTGGCCAGAATTTGCTATGATTTTGATTTTTGCCCCAAAATTTGATTTTTGCTTTGTTTTTGTTTTCATTTGTGGTTAAGTGTTTGGGAGATGGTGGATGCGTTTTAGGTGAATATTGCAATAATCTTAGTGGGTTTAGTTTAATAGTTAATGATGGTTATGCTTTCATTATCAATGCACATAACCATCCAACCCTTGTTTTGAGAAATTTGGCCTGGTGGTATAGTCTCGAGACCTAAGAGTGTGCTCCTCTCTAGGTCTCAAATTTGAATCTCCAGGTGCCAACAAATCCTGCGTTAGGTCTCAAATTCGAATCCTCCAGGTGCCAACAAATCCTGAGTTGGGCTAGTCCATGCAGGGATTTGCTCTTGGCTTCAATTGGCCCCCCTGCTAGCGATCGGTGTGATTGGTTCTGTGGATTAGTCAATCCTTGGACCGGATCCAAAAAAAAATAAATCCTTGTTTTGAGAGGAATGATTTTGTGGCATGTCTTTGGTGGGTTCTTATCAAATTTCATTCAATATTGTTTTACACAGGAGTAATTGTTGCAGCCTTTTTCTAACAGAGTTAGCATGCAGTTCAGTTGTTTTTGTAGAAAGCTGTGCAATGGTAGTGTTACTGTGTTATCTGAACCCTTTTACCATGGCACTGCGATATCATTATCCTATGAGTAGATATTGTAAATTACTTTTTTTTGGGGAGGTTTATTGAGCTATAATGTTATGCATTCTCAAATTAGGAGGTATAGGGTTAGGAATAAGTTGTTTGCTGTAGATTGTGATTCTTGAAGATCCCAATTTCCTGGGTTGCTTTGTTGCCTTGACTTCCACTTTGTCTGAACTACTTTAATTCAGAGTTGATGTTTTCATTCAGTTGTATAACTTGCTTGTGTTTGTTCCCCACACATGTGTGTGGGGGAGAAGAGTGGTTGTTTTTTTTGGAAACTCAGTATCTGGTCCTAGGGCCGACTAATTCCGCGGACCAATAGCGTGGGGCGGGGGCCCAAATGAAGCCAGATCAAAGCTTTGCATAGACAGGTCGAATTGTTTGCACCTTGGGGATTTGAATTTGAGACCTAGAGACCTAGAGAGGTGCACACTCCTAGGTCCCAAACCTTCACCACCAGGCCAACCCCTAGGGGATGAGGACGGTGATTGTTGTGTTCTAGTATTGGCATTGGGATGACTTTTAGGTTTACTACAATAAGGTTAAGCGTTGCTCTTTGCCACTCCGTATTACCCTCATACGCTTAACGGAACCTATATACCAAATCATGAGAAGCTGCTTAAGTTTTTTCGGAAATAGTATTAGGGTTTAGTTACATCATAATGTACTGCATAGTTACAACAGCAACAACTCCACATCTAATTACCATTAACATCCACCTAATACCATCCCACCCACTTTGAGTACCCCAAAATCAACAAACATTATCAAAGTTCAACATAAGTATAATATGTAAAGAAACATGGGTAACTCCTTCTGACAGTAGAAAGTGCCCCTTGACCCTAATCCCATCATAATTGCATCACATGAAATGTTGAGTTGCTGCTGCAGCAAAAAACAAAGCACAGAAGCTAGTATCAACATGAATCGGACTAACTATTCAAGCTGTTGAAACCGTTTACCAAAAGCAACAAATATCCAAACTGCAGCAACATGTAATCGCCGAAGAGAAATCTCATACATATCTGTGATATGTATAACGCTTGCAACTTCAAGCTGTCATGACACGAGAACCAACATTTTGCAGCAGCTTCTGTCATCATTCCATCTTATGACCAACGCTTGCGGTGAATGTTGCTGTTACTATATTGTTTGTCCATTCTGTTATTAATGCACTGAATGTCTAGGCACCCTTACCCGTGGTTCCTGATCAACCTACAATCGGTACACCACTGCTATTTATGCCTCCCTATATTTTGGTCAAATTCATGTGTACTGCATTTGCAAAACTCAATCAATATTTGTGATACTCTTGCTCCGCTCCCCTTTTACTGCTGTTAAAATCCCTCCGCGATATCCTAGCACTAACACCATATCAGATTCAACCCAAACACCACCATTATCTTTCTTCTGCTTCACTTTAATTATTGTTTTCAACACTGCAGGGAGCCTTGATTTTATTTTCTCACTTTATTGCCGATTTATTTTCAATTCTTGTACCACTTGCTCAGAACCTAAGCAGCATCGTCTAAAGAATTAGCACACTTTGTGACAAATAAATTATTCCAAATGAAAGGAGCTTCTTGACTCTTTAAAAGCAATTAAATTTGACTTCTGTTTCTAGAGTAGATTTGCCTATAAACACTTACAGAAAAAAGATTGTGTGCGTAAAATAGTTGCCCCCTTGCTTGATACTGTTGACAAAGACTTCAAAGAGAAACATATATTTTTTATCATTAACCGTAACCCAACTACATCTTGAAATACAATGCTGACATACTTCATTCTCTTATTATTGTTTGGTGGCTATAGACTGATTGGTTGGTCTAGTTTAAATGGTGTCAGTGTCACACAATATGTAATACTCTGGATAAGAATGAACTTTTTTCTATTTGTTTCCATGCAGATGGTGGCAACATTGGATTGAATACGTGAACCAAGACCAGACAAACCCTTCTTATGATGGATCTTCCTTTCCTGAACACAGCGATTTGGTCAGTTCAAGTGCTATAAAGAGGCCAGCTGGTATCGATAATTATGATTTGATCGATAATACTGGATCAGAGGACTCTAGTACGGGTATTGAAATTCATGATACACTTTTAGAAGGGCGTGACTATGTATTACTTCCTCGAGAGGTTTGGGACCAATTATTTAAATGGTGAGATTGCTTTTTGGTTTTCCTTTTGATTTATTGATTTTCTCAGTTTTAGTAAGAAATATTTGAACTGGTACAAACTTGTATTTGACTTGACTTGTAACTGGTCTTTAATATTAGCTGCTTGACATTTTTCTTTCCATCTCAACTAGGTATGGTGGTGGACCTACGTTGGAGAGGAAAGTTATTAGTTCAGGTCTTTCCCAGACAGAATTTACAGTAGAGGTGTATCCTTTACGGCTTCAATTACTTGTGTTAACAAGAAATGTTCGATCTACTATAAGAATAAGCAAGAAGGTAATATATGAGAGAAAGTAATGAGTCGAGATAAATAGATCTTTAAAATCTGTTGCCTTTCCTTTGCAATTATTATTCAATTTGTAAATGCTATATCTACCTTATAGTTGAGACATTTGGGCAGGAAACCATTGGACAGCTACACAAAAGAGCTTGTGAAATATTCGATCTTCTGTTGGACCAAGTAATGACTTCTCATTCCTTCTAGAAATTCTATGGCTTGTTTGGTTTCTGTTTCCATTCTCTGTTTTCCTATTTTCATTTTTTATTACACAATCAACATATTGTTTGCATTATGTTTTGTTTTCAAAGATTTATATATGGGAAAAAAAAATGAAAATAACAACCAATTATTTTTAGTGTTTCCTATGCAAATGAAAACATAAACTACATATATGCCCCAATTTTTTTAAAAAATAGATACGTATGTTGCAGGTGCGCATTTGGGATTACTATGGCCATCGGAAGCATGCCTTGATGAATGACATGGACAAAACTCTAGATGATGTCAATCTACAAATGGACCAAGATGTGAGTCTTTACCATATTTTATCTAGGAGTTTTCCTATTGCTTTTACTTAAATTTGACATTTTAGTACCCTTGTTTTCCTTTAGATTAATGACAACATTCATACAGATTCTTGTTGAGGTCGTAAACAATACAAGTTCTGCTCAAGAAAATGGATCAGTACATAGGGAAGCGAATTCTGTTCTTGTGGAGCCTACAAAATCAAGCGTATCAACTGCTGGTGGCCTGTCTACTAGCAAGGGTGCATCTAGAGGCAACAATGTCGAATATTATTCATCTCAGAAACTAAATTCTCCTGTCAGAGATTCAGAAAACCCTTATGGGACTCTTGGTGTCACCACAAGAGGTTCATTCGGTGGTCTCATTGGGTTGCTAAATCTTGGCAATACTTGTTTCATGAATAGTGCAATACAGTGCCTTGTTCATACACCAGAGTTCGCTAGGTACTTTAGGGAGGACTATCATCAAGAGATAAATTTTCAAAATCCACTCGGCATGGTTGTAAGTATCACTTAAAAAGCAGTAACTTGTTTCCTTTTCTCTCAATATTCTTTATGTGGGCTAAACTATATGGTAAGAACTTGGCGTGGAGATTAAAGAGCATTTCTAGAATTCATTAAAACACGGTATATAGTATTATTAGGCATTTCGTGAAACAACTATTGCAACAGCTTAGGCTTTAGAGTGAAGCCAGATGAATGCTTTTATGTCCGACTTTTGGATTTGAACCATTGATAACTTATTGGGCCACATGCACTCACCTATGCTTAATTTCTACTTATTATTTAGAAGTATGGGGTTGCCGATGATCAAAATTTAGACCACTTGGTCGTAGAAACTATGATGTTATTGTTTTTTCATGAATCAACTATCCAAAAATTTACTTTAGGTTTAATGATGCTTTTATTTTGAACAAGGCTTGATTTCACTTTTGATCTTTCCAATTGATTTCAGTTTGAACAAGGCAGTGTTGTTAAATAGCAACTATAGCGGCGCTATACCGCTATAGCATGGCGGAAATAGGAGAAAGCGCTATTGTTTCATATTACAGTATTTAGTACGAAATATTGTCAAATAGCCACTATAGTGGTGCTATAGTACTATTGCGTAGCGGAATTTTAGCAATCAGATATTTTCCGTTATATGCGATTGACAACATTGAAACAAGGTCGTCCTGATTATTCGTATTGAAATCAAGGGGAGAAATATTTTTTTTCTTCTAAACTACGATGTCCCAATGTTCAGTTAAACCTAAAATTTAATCTAAGGTCTTGAGTGTTTGTTTTTAACGTCTTTGCCCTGCCATTAAAATGGCAAGAAAAGTAACAAAAAAAAAAAAATGGCAAGAAAATGCTCTCGTTTTCATTCTATTGTTCCATTATTCTTTTAGTTAATATCTTGGGTTATATTTAATTTGCCAACAAAAGAATATTTAAATAGTAGTTTGTCATAATATTTGCATTGGAATATTGTCTTTCTTAGCTTGGTAGCATTTGTGATTGTGAGGTATTATTTTGCTTACAAGAAGATCAGTGTTTATATATTGTTTGAATGCGAGCAATAAGATTTAACTTTTTGTGCTTTGTGTTTGTTGTATCAATCCTTCAATGACTTGGTTTGGTTGGGCAATGTTTCTTTAGTCAACCCTATGTATAATTTGTCATGGTTAGAGTGTAAAAGGTGGGGCAATAGAAAACTTTCGTATAAATATTATAATTGCAATTAAGTACCACTCTTTTTTGAAAAGAAAAAAAAAACGAAAAGAAAACTGAGGCGCAAAAGCATCACTATAGGCAGAGAGATCCCTTCCAGATTACCAGTCAAGCTGGGAAAATTTTACTACAAACTCTAAACTCAATTTTATTAAGATAAGAATACTAGAATAAATGAGTGGCAACAAGATAAAAGATAAGATTAGGAATGATTGCATTAGCAAAAAAAGTTGGGGTGGCATCTATTATGGAAAATATGGTATCATCTTTGCCTTAGGTGGTTTTGGCATGTGTAGTGGAGAAGACTTGTAGAAGCCTCAGACCCTAGTAAGGAAAGTAGATTATGAAGGGTAGTCAATAGTTAAATTTAAGGACCAAAAGAACAATGAGCCAAATCATTAAGAAGGACTTAGATTTAAACGATTATGTATGACTGTTTGGTTTATGTGGCCAATCCCATCCAGTGGGAGAAGGTTTTTTGGTTGTTGCTGTATTTTTATAAGTTAACTGTTATAACTGCAAATTATTGAGTTTACATGAAATTTCAACTATGCAGGGTGAACTAGCCCTAGCATTTGGCGAGTTGCTTCGAAAACTATGGGCACCTGGGCGAACACCAATTGCTCCTCGCCCTTTTAAAGCAAAGCTTGCTCGTTTTGCACCTCAGTTCAGTGGGCACAACCAACATGATTCTCAGGTTTGCTTCTCTAGCAAATTTGTTTACCCTCTTCAACTTCCATGATGTAGCCTGTCTGTGGTAGCATTTGTTTATTATTGAGAAATGATATTTGTACATCTACTTTTTGACAACTTTTGAAACAACTCGCTCTCTCATACTCACATGTGTTTTTATTCTCTCTCTTCTTCTTTCTCTCTCCATTGTTTTTGTCCAATAAAAAGAGGAAAAAAGTAGTTGTCATAAGAGTTGTACAAAATTGGATGTACAAATATCACTCCTCTTTATTATTTTATCAGGAGCTCTTTTGTTTATTATTTTATCAGGAGCTCTTTTGTTTATTATTTTATCAGGAGCTCTTAGCATTTCTGCTGGATGGTCTCCATGAAGACTTAAATCGTGTAAAGCACAAACCATATATAAAGTCTCGAGATGCTGACGGCCGACCTGATGAAGAAGTGGCTGATGAATATTGGGCAAATCATATTGCTCGTAATGATTCCATAATCGTTGATGTGTGCCAGGTGAGTCAAGTGAATATGTATTGAGTCGTCATCGCTCTTTCCCTTATTAATGTAGGTTTCCATAATGTATTGGTTTTTGCATTAGTATGCTTCAATTGAGCCTTGGTCACAATACGTGGATATGGCTGCTTGAATATTGTTTTGGCCTAGTCTCTAAATCCTGCATACTAATTTTCTTTTGCCACTCAATCCTATATCCCATTAACCCTTTTCGGAAATACTCAATACCACAATTTGTTCATGATTTAAACTTTGTCCTCTTGATTATGGTTAGAAATTGTGATATCTATTTTCATTTTATATATGTTCCTAATCAAGTACACCAGCTCAGGTTTGTTTCATATTACAGGGACAATACAAGTCGACTTTGGTATGTCCAGTTTGCAACAAAGTCTCTGTCACATTTGATCCTTTCATGTACCTTTCCCTGCCTCTCCAGTCCACCACCAATAGGACCATGACAGTGACAGTTTTTAGTTGCGACAGTATTACCCTGCCTTCACCGTGTACAGTAACTGTTCCCAAGCAGGGACGATGCAGAGATCTTATACAAGCACTTAGCAATTCTTGCTCATTGAAGCATAACGAGAGGATAGTGCTTGTGGAGGTGCGTACGATACTAGAATAAAGCTAAACATATGTATTGGAATTGCATTGAATACTTTATTCTAATTGGATGTGTTATATTGATGTGCTATTCGCAGATACGAAACCATTTGATCCATAGATATTTTGAAGATCCTCTTCAATTGTTGTCCTCAATTAAAGATGATGACCGCCTTGCCGCTTACAAGATTACAAAGATGGACAAAAACACTAAGTACCTCCAGTTGATACATCGCCGCAGAGAGCAGAGTAGTGACTCGCATACCATTTCAGGATGGAAACCATATGGAACACCTATTGTTTCATTGATCTCATCTGATGATAAAATCACAAGAGGTGACATACAAGTAATGGTTAATCGTATACTCTCTCCTCTTCTGTTGAAAGGTGACAATGCACAACAAGCTGCTTCTGCTGAAACCAACGTGGTGTCAAATTCAATAAATAAGGATGATACCGTTTCAAAGGCGACACACCTACCGACATTACCTCTACTATTGGTAGATGATAACAATGCTTGCATTGATCTTTCAATGGGAGAGGAGAAAGTAGTTAAACTGTCACCGTCATCAGCAAGAGTTCTAGTGTATATTGATTGGTCTCAGAAGCTTCTGGAAAAGTATGATACTCATCCACTTGAGACTTTGCCAGAAGTTTTGAAATATGGGCCTGTAACCAAGAAAGCTCGTACCGAACCTCTCTCTTTGTACACTTGTTTGGAAGCTTTTCTGCGTGAAGAACCTTTGGTGCCTGAAGATATGTGGTTAGTTAATCCTCTCACATCTGTCCCATATATGCTACTATTTCCTTGTTTCTTTCTCATGCTTACCAATCAATCAAATGGAACATGCATTAATAATTGTTTGTTTGATGTCTTTACGACCTGTTTAAATTATTTCGATTGCATCTTTCCTAAAACATTTAGTTTGTACAATAAGAATCTCACAGAACTTGTGACTAGTAGTATCATGCTTCTTGTTTGAATAGTTGTTTGTAGTAAATTGAGAGTAGTAGAAGATGGTCAGCTATGGAGCTGTTAAATTAATTTGAATTAGATCAGTTTTGATGATTTGATCTAGATGCTTTACATTAACTATGGAATGGTTGGTCTTTAATATTTTCAAGATTTTGTAAAATAGATTCATTAACAAAACATCGTATAAGAGACCTTAATCACAATAACACTATTAACATCTCAAGATTTTTTAAGATGGACTCAGTTTAATTAGAAATCCATTATGAATCAAAACATTAAAATAAGCTCCTGCCCATTTTGGTAAAACCCGAGGACTTAAAAGACATGCTAGCGCCAAACGCTCGGACACTCTCTTGAACACTCAATTATAGGGCCACGTCACCCATTTTCTTAGACTGTGTACTTTGCTACTGGTTCAGCCTTTTCGCCCTTTTCCTGTCATCTCGTTATCTCTATCAAACTGCAAGTTAACACCGCCACCACTGTCCCTCAACCTCACCCATCAATTGCTCCACATACATCCACCCACTGCCCTTTTCCCCTCCATAATTGATTGCTCTTTGAATATTGGTCCTTTTCATTCCAACTGTTTTTTTTCTTTCAATGTAGCATCCAAATTGAATTTTGCAGGTTTAGAAGATGTTATGAGGGGTAACCTTAGCGGAACTGGTAAAGTTGTTGTCATGTGACTGAAAGGTCACAGATTCAAGTCCTGGAAACAGCCTCCTGTGTAAAAACAGGGTAAGGCTGTGTACAATACACCAAATGGTGGGACCTATTCCCGGACCCTGCGTATGCGGGAGCTTTAGTGCACCGGGTTGCCCTTTTTTTAGATGTTATAATATATGTTTTCTACTGTTAGAAGATCTTATAAAGTCTCCGCTGTAATTTTCAAAGAAAGAAAATTAATAACAAAACTAGTAACAGGAAGTCAGAAACATCAAAACCCACTTTCGTTGTATTGGCTTAAAGTGAATATGAGAGATGATCTTAAAAATGGTTATCTATTGATTGAAATTTACTGGAATGAAAAAGGGAAATTTCTGGGAATGGAAAACTTATGCAACGATTGGTTCGTTGACGGTTCTGTGACAATGAAGGTGTGACTTTTTTTTTCTAGTTTGAATTAAAAAAGAAAGGTGTTTAACCTGAATAGCCGGTTAGCAAGTAGTGGGTTTTAAAGAAAAATGATGACGTGGGCCAATAGTTTAGAGTGTTCAAACTTCAAAGGAGTGTGTCAGAGAGGTTGTCCATTGCATTTGACTGGATGAAATTAAGCCATGACTAGCTAACCAACGCTTTGTTTCACCTTTCTCTTCTCGTGCACATTTGTATTGGAATTTTTTTGCTTAATATGGTCCTCCTTTATTGCAGCCTACCTGTTTTGAAACCCCAGGAACTCAAATTCTGCACGATTCTTGTACTAGAGTCATCCTATCGATATGACTTACACAAGATATGACTAATCTAATTCTTTTTTTACCAAAAAAGTTGCTGTACCTTGAGAAAATCTTCAAAAGTCTTGAATCGGTAAAACATTATTTTGGAAGAGTTGATCAAGACATTGTTGGTTATTTGTACGCATTCTTTATTCATACTCCCAATGTTCTATCTTTGAAGCAACTTTCTATGAATCTTGCGAAGTATTCTCTTCATACTACTTTGACCTTTGAATAAAGAAATTTACGTACTTGTCAGATGTCACTCTACATTTCAAACTTGTACATGTTTTTCTTGTAAGTTCTTATATTGCTAAACAATCATATGAGTAGGGAAAAATGTCCACTCGCTGCAGTAATTGTTGTTATTAGATCTTCTCCCCATTTACATATACGTTAGATGGAATGGATGATACTTGAAGCCAATTGCTAAAATTTTAAGTTCTGATATAGGTACTGTCCTAAATGCAAAGAGAGACGACAAGCAAGCAAAAAGCTTGATTTATGGAGGCTCCCAGAGGTTTTGGTGATTCATTTGAAGAGGTTCTCATACAGCAGATCAATGAAGCATAAACTCGAGACTTTTGTTAACTTTCCCATTCATGATTTTGATTTAACAAATTACATAGCCAACAAAAACAACTCTCGGCGTCAAGTGTATGAACTCTATGCCCTTACAAATCATTATGGTAGTATGGGTAGTGGACATTATACTGCACATATTAAGGTAAAATGATAAATTACCAATTCTTTGAAAGTTTATTTGACTTCTTGTTCTTCCTTTTAAGCAACGCTGCAGCTTGACATTTTTTTGGAATATGCAGCTTTTAGACGAAAACAGGTGGTACAATTTTGATGATAGCCACATATCACTCATAAGTGAAGACGATGTTAATACTGCCGCTGCCTATGTTCTGTTTTACCGGAGGGTGAAAACCGACGATGACATTGTAAGCAATGGGGTTTAGTCTTGCACGCATGCATTTTTAGGCATTAAATAGATTTTCAAGTACACATCTAGTTATGAAAAGTCTAGGTGATATCAGGTTGTATGTCTCAATTCAGACATTTTTGTTGTGTAATGAAAAGCACAGGCCTGTTGATATGAGAGTTTAGTCAATGAACTAACTATAAATGTATTTCTTTTTTCTTTTGGAGTTTCTTTGGTGGAGATTAGGTAAATATTTGATCATATTACCAGTATTAGGCTTAATCAAAGTGAAACTATTATGAAGTTGGTGATAAGCTGCATAATTATAAACAATGAGTGGTTGTGTAGCCTGAAAAGCAAAGTTTATTGTACGTTCAATTCATATTAGGAATTTAAGCTTGAGTAGAAATTTCAAAGACGTGCCAGAAATTATTGAAATTTTGTGCAGTTTACATTGCTGATAGCTTGTAATATTCACCAATTAGGATAATATGATAAAGGTATGAGACTAATTTCAAATGTGTTTTTTTGTCTAAAGATTTTTTCTCTTGGCAGTGTAAAGTGATATAGACATTCAAAGCCTGGGAAGCCACGTACCATAATAAATATTTCAACTGTGCACGTGTTATTTTTCTTTTTTTTTTCTCTATTTATTAGTAGTAGCTTTATAGAGAAAAAATTGATAAAAAAAGTTATATAGATTTAAGAAATATATACAAAACAGTATTCGTGGAAATTTCGTGTGAAATCCCTTGCAATATATAGCATGGCTGAACTCGTGTTTTCATATTCTTATCCAATTGAAGTAAAGAAACTGCCTTTTATAAATGGAAATGGAATTCTATTTCATCAAAAGTATTTGCGTAACGTTACTTTTATCATGGCAAAAAATAAATCCACATCTAATGTCAGCTTTTAAACACGTTTTCACTGACAAAGATTTAGATGATATATATGCATTTCTTGGTGCCATAATGATATTTCTCGGAATTTTTTTCCGGATACATGCATGCTTAACGATGGTATAATCTATTAGGAGAAAGACTTAAGTTAATAAACTAAGTGGAAGATGATGATGTTGGACCATTGGTTAATTAGCTGAGTATAATGATCAACTTTTAATCCAATGGTTGAAGATATAATATTGGAGACCTTAGAAGTGAAGCAAAATATTCAAAAAAGGCCTAATGGCTCAAATCATGGTAGAAATCTAAGAAAATTGCACTTCAGCCCCCTCCATTTCTCATAATTTTGTTCATTGATAATCTGGAGTTACAAACCTATTGGTCCGGGAGATAACTGCTGGACCTGAACTGTGTTCGGGACATGGTTTTTGATGGGCATGTGAATAGCATTGTGAACAACAACATTTCAATTTTGTTCTAAGAAGTTAAACTAGCCCACTAAAATTGGATCCGGGGAGAATCAAATTATAGATTTTAAAAAGAGCACACTTCAAGGTTCAAGTCAACACCACAACATTTCAAATTACAAACATAATATATATATATATATATATATATATATATATATATATATATATATATATATATTTTGTATTAAAGATAGAACATAATTCAACAACAACAATGCTTCAAATTGATAAACATTACACAAATTGACAACACAATTTCGATTTGTTCAAACTCTTCAAAACAAACTTTACAGAAACTTTTGTCACTAATAGTTTAACGAGCCTAGCGTAGAGAAACAAATGTGTACTAACCACAAAGATTTGAGAAAATGTGTACTTGTGTAGTGGGAAACGTCTCTAGTTTGAAGGATTCAACCAATTTTAGTTGAAAATTGACACAATGAGAAGAGATTCAAATTTGGATTTTTTGTTGAAACTTTTTAGGTTAAATTTCGAAAATGGAAGTGAGTGAAATTGGCTAAGAACCACATATATAATTGTACGGTTCAAATTATATTACATGTAGCTTGTTTTTAAGTTTCAGATTATATAATTCGAACATAGACAAACCTATGATAATCTCATCGAACATTCTAGGGGCGACTATTATTTTGATCCTTTCAAATTATATCACCTACATATAATTGGCTGATATTTTTCCACACGCACATCCCAAAAGGACAAAGCCTTTGATTGAACAATCTTCTTTTCTATGGTGTTACATGCACGAGAATTACACGTACTTTGATTAACGCTCTCAATGAATAGAAAGCCTTAGCTTTCAAAGCAATAAAGCGAATGCATTATAGAGTTGCAATAAAATTATGTTAAGACGGTGAATGATTCGTATTAAATTAGACAAAGAAAGACCATAAAGATACATATTTTAATAGTTGAATGATATTGATTGTAAGGACTCCATATCAATGTGACACTTAACATTTAGAGCGAGAATGATCTCTTTGACCAAGAAACTTTTGAAGAAATATGACTTCAGTGGGTTTCAATAATAGAACCACTTTTATGCACAAATGGATATGTTTTATCAACTTGACAGATAGATAAAATAAAATGCTCTCAAAGTAAAAAAGGAGTGTATCTTACTACAAGGACTAGTGACAAGTATAGGAGGATTTTTGTTTGATTCATTTTTAGAACATTTTCCATTGCTTGGACATAATGAAGCTAGTGTGGAGTGCAAGGATAAAAAGTGGTGTGTGAGAGCTTTTTGTTAATTTGGTTGTTTTTGAAAGATACAAAATTGTGTGCATGATTTTGTAGTATTATATACTTTTTAGTGGGAGTCCTTTATATTTTTTTCATCATAAAGGTTTTTTCACAAAAGATGCAGAAAAAGAACGGTGTCTTCTCCTTGCCATGGCACAAACTATTGAATGAAATCAACATCTTAAAAGTAGTCAAAATTTCATATGTTGATATTGATTGAATGAAATGCATGTTTTTCTTTCACTTCAATTAGAGTACCTTGAGTGCACAACTGTAGTATGCCTTTGATACATGTGTAGCAACATTTGTCATCTCGCTCGACATGTATCGATGAAAAACCGATAAATGAGAAATTATACGTAAATACATGACAAATTACAGTTTGAATTTTCTATGTGCAACCATTGCAGAGTTGTTTGTTCTAGCTAAGTGGCCGATCCAACTTGTGACTAGACTAAATCATGTGTATGCCGAAATATCATCAATTAGTTTTGTTACTTCACACTATATTCACTTTGGAGGAAAAATAAATAGGACAAAACTTAGGTACAATTCCTTACGTGCTTTTGGTGATAACAAACTTTGAGAGAATTATGGATTTAAGGAAATCATGGTGAATTTAGTTAAGAACCATACGAAAAGCATCTAAGGAATTGTACCTAAGTTTTTTCCAAATAAATAATAAATCGTAACAATTTTCTCCTATGATTTAGTTTTACATAGAGAGATCTTTAATAAAAATCTTTTTTTTTTTGTTGACAAAATCTTTAATAAAAATCTTAAAGATATCAGGATACAATTTTTTTTCTTCTTCTTTTATATATCTTGCTTTTGAAGAGATTGGATTGCATGACCAGGAGATCATAAATTGAAGTAGTTAAATAAGTCTTACCTTCTGTCACAGCAGGAGTTTTATATAATTGGATTGTCTTTTTATTGGCTGTATCACTAAAAGTGCACTTATTTACAAATGCAAAAATGATAATGTATATCAATAGTTAATTTAAAATTATTTAGCTACGATTCTTGAGACATTCATTAAAGACCTCAATTAAAATACTACATTTGAGAAAAAAGTTGAGTGACATCATATATGAAAGTGGCAATGTTAAAGCAGTATTGTCTCTGTCTTCCCTTGCTTTTTCTAGTGTTATTGTAAGGTCAAACAATACAACTTCTAATAATGTGTTTGGAATTGTAGTATGTTGTGGTCAAAGGAGAGCTAGTTTGGAATTACGTACATAAGCTTCCATTTTTCATGTTCCAATTCCTATTTGTCTTGCTTCACTTGAAGCTACAAATTCTAATTTGAGCGTTAACATAGGTTGACTACATACCCGTTTCTGAGGTTATGGTGGCTTAGGGCGAAACTGTGTGCAACAATATGTTCTATCATATCTTTTTAAATTTGAAGTTTTTCAATAATTTTTAACTTTGAAAAACTTCTTTCTACACATGCAAGAATAACCGACATAGTTAAGTGAATTCAATATACGATAGAAACATTTGAGTCAAACAATACTTTTTTTAAATACAGAAAAAAATATTTTTCAAAGTTAAAATTATTGAAAAACTATGTCGGTGATTTTTTCTGTTAAAAAAATATGATACGACCTCAGATATGATACGACCCTGATTCACCAATCTATGTCGGCCCTTAATACAATCGTCCTATTTTCCCTACCTCAGATATGATACAATCCTGATTCACCAATCTTGTTAAAAAAATATGGGTTGACCAATTTTTCATAATTTAAATAAATATGCTATGCTATGCTATGCTTTGTTTTTTATATATCTATATCTATGTATGATTAACATTTTCCTTAAAAAAAAAGTACCATTTAACATTTCAATTTGAAGACATATAATAGGGAAAGATCTAGCCAATTTGAGGAGGTCCAAATCCCTTGGACATAAAAATTCAAATCTACTTCTATATATATATATATACATATATTATTTTATTTTTAACCTCCTAATTTTTTTTGAAAAATAATATTTGTACAACTTGACAACTGACTGTCTCATGCTCAAACGATTTTCTTATCCTCTGTCTTTATTTTTTCTCTTTGCATTATTTTTGAATAATAAAAAGAGAAAAAAAAGAAGGTTGTGATAAAAATTGTCATTAAATAATTGTACAAATATCATTACTCTTTTTTTTTTTTTTCAAGTAGCCCAAAAAGTCTTAAAACTAAAAAATTTGAGCCAACTAGACATGGTCCTACGCCCCCGACTATATACCAACGAAAATTGCATGTTCGTCTTCACTAATCATTAATTAACTTCAAAATGAAGTGTATAAAGCCAAAACAATTAAAAAAATGAAAATATATTTGTTTAATTAAAAGAAAAGTTGAATAAAGGGGAATATTTTTATTAATTAAAGTGATATAAATGTCCATGAATCACAATTCAATTGATAAAAATATTGAAATTATTTGATCATACTCCGTGATCTTGGTTTAAACACATGCTCCTTTATGTGTGTGAATTTTTAAATAGTTATCATCATCTTGTCTATCTTCTGTAAAAAAAAAAAAAACATCTTGTCTATCTACAAAAAGACCACACTAACAGCCAGACCTTAAGGCTATAAGGGTAAGTTCTTGAGAGCATATTGTTGTTAAACTTTGAACTTTCTCTTTGATACGTTTGTGCTGGTGGGAATGGTTTTTTTCTTCTTTCAATATTAATATATAATTCATTTTGATTTGTTAAAGAAAAACAATCCCTCCCGAGAACTTTTCTCAAGTTTTCATCCACATCCCCTTAAATGCCTTCCTTATCCTAGTTTTATTATTTTTTTGACCGAAAAGGTAGGAGAGGTGGAATACAAGGATTTTTTAAGAGGTCACTCATCCTAGTACTATTCTCGCTCATGCACGTTTAACTACGGAGTTGTGATGAGATCCGATACATTAGTGCTAGTATGATCACGTCTATCCTAGTCTTAATATTATATCTTGTAATTTAAAGATCATGAGTATGTTGAAACTCTCCATTCAATGGAGAGGATCCGATCCCGTAAGTTCTTACCACTGAACTAAAATATCAATAGTAAAATAAAAATCTCTCAAAATAAATCTACACTATATATAAAGAAAATAGGGGGTTTTGGGAATATTTTGGGTTGTCTTTTTTGTTATTTCAATTATACCCTTAAACAAATTTTCTTATATAGTATATTGTTGGTATTATTAAAAAAATAATTTTTTTTATTATATTTGTTACATTATTGTTGTCATTGAAAAAGATATACATGGTTTGTTGAGTTTGTTATATTTGAAAGTCACAAATATCTATATATACTTATAATTTTAATCTATATAAAAAATATATAAAATGTTGTTTTTAATTTACATGAAAATTTCTACGAAAATATCGTTGATAATCTACACGTGTTAGTGTAATAAAAAGAGCAGAAACACGAACACATGAGTGCTGGTCTTTTTGTAGTAGATAATAATAAATATAAGTATTTTATGATTAGGAAATACTTATATATGTATATTGCCAAGCTTTGTCCGATTGTGTGCAAGTGCTCTCCTTGCCATATTCATGCTAAAGAAATTTCCAACCTAATCCAACTTCACCTGAGAAACCGACAAAACTAAGGAAACAAAATAGGGACTAGACCCCATCCTAATCCCATTACTAAACCAATTGAAAGCTCTATGATATCCTAGTGGAATCTCACATACCCTACGGTCAACACTACAAGTTACTCCTCCGTCCCATAATACTTGACACGGTTGACCTTATTATGTATGACAATGCATACTTTTGAGCTTAAATATCTTGAATAATATATTAGAAAAAATTATGAAAATTTGATATTTTGAAAATACTCATTGAGACAAATCTAACGACATCTTATATTATATTATTTATCTTTGTATATTAGTAGAAAAATATGGTCAAAGTAAGTTAGGTCAAAATTTCACATTTTTAAATGGATCATCTATTGCGGGACGGAGGGAGTAGAAAAAAGCGCAATCAAAAGGGAAAGTGAAAACAGAATACACAAAATCAATGCGGAAGATAAAGAGATCCTCATTGGCTTCTCAATGCTTAAGTCGAGTCTCCAAACATTAGCTACTTGAGAGGACCCCTTACACTTCCATGCTTCCCACTCCCACTTGTGATTTCCATTCAAATTGTAGTAAAGGGCATCTAGTATCTCTTGTCTCTTCTTGTACCTTTTTCTTTTTCTTCTTGGTACATGGTTTTATTTTATATTGAAAAGAGGATTAAAATAAGGTTTAGTTATTATAATTATAAAGGATAGAAAATATTTTTTTTTCAAAAAACAAATCATTTAAATAATAATTTAAGATTTGTGTACTGGTATACTCGAATTACTAGGTGTACCATAAAATTAACCTCTCTTCAAATCCATTGTAAAAAAAAACAAACACATTCTCTACAAAAGCAAATATTCTGGTCCAAAACATCCACCGTACTATAATTATCCACAACCGTACAAATTGTAACATGACCACCAGTCCACCACCATTATTGAAAATGTGGTTCAAAATTTTGTGTGTGAAACAATCACAATTTAAAACATTTGATTAAATATTAAGATTCACACATAGAATAAAATATGACTTGAACATTCACCTGTTTATAAGCGGAGACAAACATCACCAAACAAATCAATTTAACTGTGGTTGAATTAAACCCTACCTACATTGTAATTACTCATCAAAGTAGATCATTCCAAGTTGGTCCCTGAAAATTGTTTATTGGGCCTAGCTATATGTGTAATGTACAATATGTAGGACACATCTTGGAGACATTTTTCGTCGTGAATGGCAGGTGTTTACTGATTAGATTTCCATTTTTCTTCTATACGATGTTCCACTTATGCTCAAACACTTGTTCCAGCCACTTGGGAACTGTTTGTTGTTGACGCCAGGAGGGTCATTTAAGCCATTTCACAAGTAGAAATTCTGCCTCCAACAAAAACACATGTATTGTGCATGGTGGTGGCCATGATGAAGTAAAGTAAAGTGAAGTAATTGGTGGCTATGGGTACATTGAGTCACTAGTATGAGCATATTGTGGTCTTTGATTTTCATTATTATGTTGATTGTCTGAAATTTTATGGATTTAATGATGGGATAAAAAAAGTAAGACAAGCAAATTCATAATTGGATAGTGCGTGGTTATGTATGATTTGGGAGCAATTGCACAAAGAAGATCTAGTGAATATATAACAACTATATATTGTTTTCTTATTGGATTACATGTATGAATATGTTCGATACTATAGCGATACTATGTTTATCACACCGCACCTACATGTTAAATGTAATAAATCAACTCCTCTAAAAAAAAATGTATGATAAAATTTTACGATCAAGAGGGTAAAATTATTTTTGGTAAATTTTACATCATATGACAATATGTGAATCACGCTGATAATCTCAACGATTTCAAAGAGATTTATATCCCAATTCACTTGAAATCGCATAATGTTAAGGTAAAGCATCGTTTTAAACTATGTGGTAAATAAACAGTGTGTGACTTGAGAGAATTATAAAGGAACATTAGCAAGAAAAGTAGGTATTCTATTTTGATGTACTTACAATTTGAGTATAGAGTGTTTGCACTTTGCAGATACCTCATATCCAAAAGAAATCGATAAGAATCGGTTATACATGAATGTATTCAAGCATTGCATATAAATCAATTTGAGTTGAACTCACTTCTAATCATATCATGCATTCAGACAAATTGTAGTGACCACTCAAATCATTGCATTTTCATGCGATTATGTGGAAATTCTGCTGATAACGTGTTTGTTTTTCTTATGTATGTGGTCGTAGCTCTTCATATACAATTCATTCATCAATCAATATCATTATTATTGCATAAATAACTAGAAGACTACTATTCTTTTCTAGAAAATTGCCTATATATATAGCTGTGTAGCTAGATTTGTGTTAATCCAATTAATTTTAAGATTTTGAGATCCATATAGCATATTACTATAGTTTTATTCATACTATATGGAAACCTAGGATCTAAGCTAGCTTTCAAAAACTAATTAATGTGACATAGATTATTTTTTTTTTTTGTAGAGGTAATAAGACATAGATAGATAGTGCTCTTTTGGACTGGTGATTTAATTTTGCTTAATATGCTACTGCATATATGCAACACAGATTCTCTCTTGTCACTCATGATTTTGATATTTTTTAAAGAGAAAAAAACATTAGAATATATAAATCACTCTCAAGGATAAGATGGGACATAGAAATTCGGTTGCAACAACAAATCTTAATAAAAAAAATATATGGCATATATATACTCTACCCTACAACAATAACTAAGCTGTATTTTTGTTAACAGTGTTATATTGTGCTTGCTATCAATTATTATATTAGCATTCATTAATCAAACTAATCTTTTTTTGGTGGGGAAAAAAAAAATTTCATATTTATTTTTGTTAACCCTCTGATTCTTGGGAGTGATTAAGAATTTTTTTAAGCGAGAATATTTTTTCCGCTTTTCTCTTATATGGTGAAAAGGTATATAGAAATATGGAAATGAGTGAGAAAAAGGTGGAAGGCAGAGCATAGCTCAAATTGATGCAAACTTATGAATTTTTGAGACACAGCATAATGTATCAGAAAATTTGAGATTGAGCTATTCCCATATCCAAAAAAAAAAAAAACATTGCATATTTATTTTTGTTAACCCTCTGATTCTTGGGAAAAGGGTCTTTGGCAATCCAAAACTTGACTGAGAGTATATAAAGTTTGATCAAGAATTGTTTCACTCAAGAATCAAATTCATGTTCTTCTTAACAATTCGTCTTTGGTGGATTTGAATAACCACTTAAACACAATTGCTTGGTTCCAAAAATTTAGCATCTTAAAAAAAAAAACCACTTAAACACAATTGCTTGGTTCCAAAAATGAAATTGCATAAACGAATATTTTTTGGATGATTTGTATACCCATTTCTGTCTTGACAAGAATTAAGGAATTTTAAATCTTCTGATATTCTATTAATTATATACTATAAGTTTGGTGATGTCATCAGGCTTACACACTAGGAGCACAAACTTCATAGTGCCAAAAGTGCTACCAGCACCAAAAATATCTATCAACATATGACAGGTTTAAGCATAACTTTGTTCCCCAAATTGCCTTTCATTTTAATTATGGGTCTTGTTAACCGGTGCTCTCGGGGCCCTGGTTAAGGAATCTATAATTATAATTTTATGTCTTGGAAATATAAACTGTCACTTTTATTAAGTAATAATTACATTACTTTTTAATAAAACTTACTTTATTTAGTGCTTAACCAATGCCTGGGAGCACTGGTTAACATTCTCCTTTTAAGTATTTATCTTTTCTCAAATGTTTGTGATTGTGAGTGTATGGGCACATTAGGTTAAAAAAAATATGTGTAAGGAACTAATTTGGACTCTGCAACTAAATTTTACTGGTAAATTTATTTTAATCAAATTTAAATTTAACTCAAGCCCTTAAGAGATTAGTCTCTTGAGGGAGAATTTTGCCATATATTACGATCCTATTTAACTTGATGGATTAATCACTCCAACTATACTCGGAGATACCCGATTCACACAAAATATTTACTTGTGAATTTTTGAGACAGCATAATTTATCAGAAAATTTGAGCTTTGAATTTCCCATATCCAAAAAAACACATTGGATATAAAAAATAAAAAAGAATATACCCTGGATTAAGGGAAATTCCTCCTGATCTGCATTTCTAGTGCTGATCATATCTTTATTGAATAACTAAAATGGCTGATTTGTATACCCATTTATTGTCATTTCAAGAATCAATGTAGCAAGATATCATTATCAAGTAAGGAATTTCAACCATCATTTTGATCATATGCCAAGTTTGTGATGTCATCAGAAAAATAACAAAACAGTGAAGACAAGGCTTACAATCTAGGAGCATAACTTAATAGTGCCAAAAGAGCTACAAACCCCAAAAAAAAATGTTGCATTCCTCTGTTCTTCATCTTTCCTTGCATTTTAAGTTCAATATATGGTTAACGAATATAACAAGGTGACACAACTCAAAATCATCCAGCATACACAATTGATCGTGGTTTTTTAAACATAAGTAAATATATTTTTTAGAAAATTAAAAACGAGTATTTAAAGTATATGAATATTTATATTAAATCCTAATATGATACAATAATTATTTTGATAAAATTCTATTTATATAAATTTGATAAACATGTTAGAATAAGAATGTCAATGCACACACCACACTTTCATCACCCTCCAATATATACATCATACATGTAAGTGATTATACAAGCCCATAGAAATGAAAACAGTGTCACAGTACCTATTTTGATATTCTTAAAAGAGTAAGATTCTTGAACTAGGTCAGTAAATAATGGCAACCACATAATTTATTGTTAAGATTTCTCAATTCGATTGTATGGTGTGAGCACGTATATGCATCCTCCTTCACTTATTATGATAATTAAACAAAGTACTCCACTTTCTCACCCTTAAAATAATGCATCATGATTCATGAACAAACTTTAATTTTTTTATTTTATTTTCTATGGTATCCTCATGTATCCTCTGAATGCAAAATTAGTTTAATTGGTACATGCTAGACTCATACCTCTCTTTATTTAAAATTAAATTAGAGACAAAAGATACTCTAATACCTCTCTTTCCTTGTAATTTTAGTGCTAGAAGTAGAAACACCGGCTTGATTATGTGTTTATAAGCGGTGCCCAACAGCGGAATCCCCTAATAGCAAGGTGATCCAACAGAGGTTGGCTTTGATACCATGTTAGAATTTGATATTGGGTCTAACTCATTCTTACAAATTCGGTTTGTGAGGTGATGATTATCCCATTTATATAAACTTTTATCAATTCTATATATCGATGCGAGACTTATGTGTTTTTCAATAAGCTTTATACATGTAGGATCCATTTATAAAAGTATGAAGTCCACAATAATTTCACAAGAGTGAGTATTGTTTGAGGGAGTGTTCGAAAAAGAGTGCTCACTGAGATAATATATATCGAAGCGTATATGTTTAGTTTCAATCAGCAGCACTATTCCGATGGATAAGATGTAGCAGTGACTCGCCGCGTCGCTAAATTCAAAACCAGGTAGGGATGTTAATTGGTATTTGAGAGTGACCTATAATATATGGTCAATTGGCCCCTATCATGTAATTTGATTTGATCCCTTATTGGCATCAGCAAGCACTTCACTCCATCATAAAACAAGTGCTATCCACTGGCCATATTATTTGAACACTAAATTTAATCATATCATCGTTACATTATTTGCTTGATACCGTTTGATCCTTTTAAATATTGTTGTATATAAATAGTTTATTATATAATTCATATTTTTTTTTTTAAATTTATTTTGGCTCTCCCACGAAATTATGAGAAGCTCCACCACTGATTGAATACAAATTGTATATACATATTGTAAACCCTAATCATTCACTTATAATACAAAGAAATTGCAACTGTTCAAGAGTTGAAGAAATAGACAAAAATTGACCAAACTTCGTGTTGTGAATTCGAACAAAAATCACAGCAATGAAATAAAGATGTGTGGAGTAAAGAAAGTAGTAATCAATGAGCCAAATAATCTCAAGCAGCAACAACAACAACAAATAGACCTAAATCTAAGTATAGAGCAATACCACAAGCATAATCAAAACAATAAAGATAACAAATGAAAGAAGCAAACAAACACACCGATATTGTTTACCCAGTTCGGTTCAATATGACATACTCTTGGGGAGAGAGCTAGCTCTCCAATCCACTAAGATGAAAGTGATACAAAAGGGTTACAAGAAATTAACATAAGAGCTCACAAAAAACAAAACCTAATTTCTTCCCATTTTTCAAGTCACCCACACTCTCAATGAATCCAAAGAGAAAATACAAAAGAAAACTTTTTGATCATTTCAATGGTGAAATCTCACTACCCAAGGTGTTTACAATGTTTCCCAACCCAAAAGAACCTCGCTACAAAGACACGCAACCCTAAAGTAATTACCTCCTTTGTATTTCCAATTTTCACTCTTTAAGCCACACCTTAAAAATATGAAGAATGAAGCCTTAAATAGTGTTCAGGCCCCGTAACATCGTGTCAGGTTGCCACTCATCGTGCCACGATGGAGTAGGTAATAGTATAGTACTATACCTTATTCTTCTGCATCGTCACACGATTTTTTCAGTGACACTCCAGGAAATGAACTAACCAATCGTACCACATTACCATACAAACGTGCCACGATTTTTTCAGTGCTTCAACATCCAATTCTTGAGTCAATTTCAACACTTCATCGGAAAATATTGTGTTGATTGTTTATGTTTATTGTTTCTTTATTTTATTTTTTAACCGAATTATTGTTCTAAAAATAATTTTTAAGGAGAACATTATCCCCATTCATGAACAATATTCATGTTATATCCTTATCCATTTTGGGATTTTGACATAATATGAGAAGTCTTTTTTCTCCACCAAATTGAATAGTCACCTTTTTAAAAGCAATTATATATACTATGAACTCTACATAAAATAAATGATGGCCATTTACCTAATTTTTTTTCCTCCAATAAAACAATGCAATTATTGCCACATGGAATCCATATTGTTCATGCATATACACACAACAAATAAGAATATCCATGGCCATACGTATTATTAATCCTATCACTAAAAGGAGCTCACGTACGTGTGAGCTTGATGACAATATCAATTCTTACACGCTTCAAATTAAATCAAAAAGTGTTTCTATTTATTTTATATTTTAAATCTCTATGTGGAAGCCTATAAATACAATAGAGACACAAAACAAAAACAAATTCAAGTGTTCTTGTCTTCCTCTGTACACAACTCTGTTTCTAAATTTTTAGTACCATAATACTAATAGAGAGAAGAAAAAAATGGAAGGAGATAGGTGTAGTACAAGTTTTTTTCAAAGATGCAAGCCATACATAGCTATGATTTCTCTACAATTTGGTTTTGCTGGTATGAACATAATAACAAAGGTTTCACTCAACCGTGGAATGAGTCACTATGTGCTTGTTGTTTATAGACATGCTTTTGCTACTGCTGTTATTGCTCCATTTGCTATTGTTCTTGAGAGGTATCCATCATTCATTCTTAATGTGGAAAAAATCTTAAAGAAAACCATTAGCTTAATATTTGAACAATTTTCTCATCACACTTTATTTCTTGTCATTGGCAGGAAGATAAGGCCAAGGATCACATTCCTTATGTTTATGCAAATGTTCGTGTTGGGACTCCTCGGGTTAGTTCTTTTCTCGCTTTATAAACTTTTTTTTTATTTTTTTATAGATATAGATTCTCTGCGGTCGAAATTTCCTACCGTCACATCATCTAAATCATTAGATCGATATCGAACGGCTTACAACGTGACTTTGATAAATTAAAATTGTTCGATCTTAATCAATGGTCAAGATCACTAACTGTGTCATATATTTGTTAGTGTTCATTTTGAAAAATATATGCATCCAACAATGTTCTAAAATTTGTTAATTGTTTTTATTAGGCCTGTGATTGATCAGAACCTATACTATGCTGGGTTGAAATTCACTTCCCCAACCTACTCATGTGCTATTAGCAATATTCTACCAGCAATGACATTTGTCATGGCAGTTATTTTCAGGTATATATTTTTATATACACAATCAACTAATTAATAAGTATATAATCTCACATATCTTAATTTATTTATGTTTTTGCTATCAAATGAGTTAACTTGATGTTATTTATTCTCTACTTTTGATAAATTAGGATGGAGAAATTGGACATAAAAAAGTTAAGATGCCAAGTAAAGGTGATTGGAACTGTAATCACAGTTGCTGGGGCCATGTTGATGACATTATACAAAGGACAAGTTATTAATATATTGAGTTCTCAATACATGCATCATCCTAGAAATTATGAACCTGAAAGCACTACTGATTCTGGTGAAAAAGATTGGGTTAAAGGTTCCATTTTGCTCATAATTGCTACTTTTGCTTGGGCTTCTTTCTTCATCCTTCAGGTATGTAATTCATAATAAAATAAAGTGTAGAATAAAACTTAAATTATACAGTATTTGAATATTGAAATAACTTTTTGTGATTAAATGCAGGCTGTGACCTTAAGGAAATATTCAGCTCAGCTCTCACTGACAGCCATAGTGTGTTCCTTAGGCACACTTCAATCAATTGCTGTGACTTTTGTTATGGAGCATAAGCCAAATGCTTGGAGCATTGGTTGGGACATGAATTTATTAGCTGCAGCCTATGCTGTAAGTCTCTCCCCCTTAGCAAAGTTTTAAATTGCAATCGCGGTTGAATCACAATTTTTTTATTATATTACAAAAATTAGTGACGGAAAAAAGAAAAAAGTTTCATTAATTTTCTCGTCTCTAAATTTAGTAATGGATATAGAGACATTTCACGTTTTTCTTTCTTGAATTTTCCTGGTTAATTTGAGTTTTTTTAGTAGTGCAATGATCTGGTTCTAGTGGCACTAACAAAAAAAACATGATGTCGCGGTCAAGATTGCAGTTGATATATCGTTATTAACCCTAATTTTTATGCTTGTTGATGAATTTTTTGAGGGTATTAATGGAGGTAAACTTTGGTGAACAGGGTATAATATCATCAGGTCTTACCTACTATGTTCAAGGGATAGTCATGCAAAAG
>Ga0228711_1001166_pt1 | contig 37545 bp, 19 predicted proteins | sample MedpolnodulmetaG_2_FD_177996 | JGI IMG/M metagenome (GOLD analysis project Ga0228711, IMG submission 177996) | Root nodule microbial communities from Medicago polymorpha collected in Santa Monica, California, United States - brown nodules | ecosystem: Host-associated > Plants > Roots > Nodule...
TATATATATATATATATATATATATATATATATATGTATACTAGTATAGTCTTTCTTTTTGGTACGATCTTACGATCCTTGTTATGATTCTACGTTTAATGATCTTGCTACCCCCTCTTCGATCTTAGGTAGCATCTCAATCTTGACAACATTGCCAACATGAATAACTAATAATGAGGTCAAAATTTACACACATAGTCAACAGCCTTTCCAACTCTCCAGATCTCAATGATCCTTTCCTAATTGGAATCTCAAAACCTTACTTTAGAGTTTTGATTTCAATATATTTGGTTGCCAAGTAAACAGCTACTGACGAAAAATCATTTAAAAAGGAAATAAACAAGCAAACAAACAGCATTAAAGATGCTGCTTACTTTCCATTTTCATATTTCATAACGAGAATGTACGCAAACAAACATCATCAGATAATTGAAATAAAACGAAACAGATTTACAAAGCTGATGTCATGCATACCTTACAGTGTCCATCTACAAAGATCAAATGAGGTCGATTAGGCAAGCCAGTAACTCTAGAAGACACATATGCACTGTACCAGTCTGTAACAGTGTGAAATAGATTAGCATATTCAAAGCGTGTCACCAGAAGTGTTGGTTCCTCAATCCACTGCAAATAGAAAACCTCGTGTCAAAAGCACATAAAAACAGAAGTTGTACAGCAAGAAAAATATAACAATATTACATTATATGAGAGGAAACAATTGAAAAACAAAAAGGAGGAATGAATCAAAGAAAATTACTCCCGGAGTCCTTTAACATAATTTTATGTTATGGATTAGTTCTTTATTTTATTTCTGAGACATGCTATATATTACGAAAGATTTGGGAGACAAAACACACAAATAACACTTGCCAATATTTTAAAGAATGAAGACACAATAACTCTCCTTTTTGGCAGAATACACGGAGTGCATGGCCAGTTAAACGGATTCTTACTATTTCATTTATTTATTTTTGTAAAGCTTATCTTTTCCTTTATTTTTTTCTCAAGTTAATCCTTTATGTTACAAAAGGATAGCACCATTGACCCTTTTTTTTGTATTTCAGTTAAAAAAAATCCTATGTGGCTGTTATTTGTAAGGAGTGAGATGCCATTTTTTTTTTCTAGATACGGATTTCTAAGAAGAGGAACTAATCTTGTCGTAAGCGATTAAGATCCCAATTCTTGTCTAGAACTAAATTTCTAGGAAGAACACTTTAGATTGATGAAGATTTGATTTTATTTTATTTTTTTTTTTTTTTTATATATATATAAAAAGATAAAGGGCTAAATGCATTTTTTGTCCCCATATTATGCTTAAATTAAAGTTTTAGTCCTCTTTCATTAATGATGACATCGCAAAAGCAACAAACAGCCACATAAGTGTTATTTAACATAGTGTAACAGAAACTCGAAAAAGTTACGGGGACTAATTCGAACCTTGAAATTAAGTTAGTGGAATCCACAAGTAATTTTGTCTAGAATGTAACTACATGTATGGCCTCTAACCAGATAATGGCCATCCCTAGCTGGCTAGCTGCATTCTTGATTTGTTTGATTCCTTTATACACAGGTTTACCTGTTTTGGAAAATTTCTCAGCTACCTCTTCACATTCCCTCCAATCACTAAATTGTTTTCATTTTCTATTAATTAACTGATTATGTACCAAACTGTTACATTAAAACCTCTGCCTTTCATAATTTCATTCACCAAAAATATCCCATGCCGCCATATAAGGTCGAACCGAAAGATAAGTATCCCACCCACCTCTTAAAAGAGAAACTAATTTATAAAAATAACTAGTACAACAAACCATTTCAGAATAATCAAAATTAGACAAATCCATCAACATCTCTTAAACTTCAAAGAAATTTCAACCAAATCCAAGCACTGATTCGAAAATCAATCATAAAACAAAAACCATAAATAAAAAATATCTTAATTAAAAAATTAAACAAAAACCATAAATAACAAATATCCTATTTCAATTTCATCACAATCAAGATCAAAATTCTAAACTTGACAACAATTTAATTCACCACAATAACTAACCAGTGAAATCAATTCATTACATGTGTAAAGATCTTTAACTTATGATAACTACTTTTCAAGTCACACATATGGATGATTGTGATTCATTGACGGTGTAAAACTCTTTCGACCGACGGTGGATGAAAATTAATCTCCAAACCAATAACCATAAACACCCAAATGATCAAATTCATAAACTTTAAACAAATAAACAAACAATTATGAATCAATCATCATCCTAAACCTCACCTGATCACAAGCAGATTCCAAAATCCAAAATAAAACAATTCCATTCACCCCAACAACTAACCAAATGAATTTAATTCATATATTAAATGTAAAGATCTTTTACAATATCAAATAATCATAACTGTCAGATCCTAAAGACAGTTAAACTTTTATCATAACTACTTTTCAAGTCACACATATGAATGACTGTGATTCGTTAACAACATAAAACTGTTTAAACTGACCGTGTATGAAAATTAATCTCGAAGCCGATAACCATAACCACCCAAACGATCAAATTCAAAAACTTTAAGCAAATAATTATGAATTAATGATCCTAAACCATACCTTATCACAATTAAATTCTTTCCTTCCAACTACCCTCATCTTACCAATCAAATCACGCATAGTATGTCTCATAATCTCCCCTCTAGGAATATACCTATCCAAAAACCCCTCATCAACAACCATCTTCCCTCTTTCAAACCCTGCACCACCATCAACCTCAAAAGCACCATCCTCAAACAAAGGCAACTCCTCTTCTTCACTTCTTCCAATAACATCACCCAAACTCTCACCACCCTTTGCCATTCCAATCCTCTCCACAACCATCCTCACTCTCCCACCTTCACAAACTGAACTCCTCAATGTCTCACTATACCAACACCTAAACCACCCACCTCCTCCGCCGTCACTGCGGCCCGAAAACACCTCAACCAAGCGCGTGAACCCATTACCAAAATAACCCTCACATGACCTTAGTGGAGTTGAATTTGAAGGTTGTGACCATGGGGAGTAAGAGGGTAGAATTGGCCATGGTTTTAAGATATGGGTTTTGTGTTTCTCTATAAAGGGTCGTCGAAAAGGTGAATCTTTAGTGAAAATTTTGATGTGAGAATTTGGTGATGGTGTAGGGTTGAGAAAAGGAAGGTGGTGTATGAAGTAAAGACAGAGAGAGAAGGAGTTGAAGATGAAAAGGAATAGTAGGATCTGAACCCTCTTGTTCATAGCTTCACTCTCTCTCTCTCTCTCTCTCTCTCTAAGACTAGATACTGTGCTTGGTGACAGAGTCTTGATGTGTGAACTGTGAAGTGAAGTGAAGACATGTGGAAAAAGAAGACATGCTAGTACATTTCTTAAGATTTTTTATTTACTTTTAAGTTAATAAATGATTCCTTCAAAAAAAGTTAATAAATGATTATTAATTTCAAGTTAAGGAAAGAAATTAATCAACTTAATAAATGATTTTTAGATTCCTTCAAGATAAAAAAGATTTTTAGATTAATTTCTGGTTAAGAATAACCCATTCGGTTGGTCTAATGGTATTGATTTGGAATCTGATAGTGTATTCTTTCTCGAAGTCTCAGATTTAGATTCGATTCTCTTTAGTGTCAATCTAGGTAGGCTAATTTAACTTTTTTAAAAAGGAAAAAAATTATGGTTAAAAAAAGAAAATTTAGATTGATCTGATTACTTTTTGTAAAAAAAAAAAAAGTCTCATTTATTACTTCATATGATAATTATTTTTTTTACTAAATGACAATATTAATTATTAAAAACTGAATTATTAATCTTTATTATGGGATTTTTTTTTTCTAGTAGCTTAGTGGCTAGAACTCACGCATTTTAAATGTGGAGAAGATAGGAAATGGGGTGTTCGGGATTCAAACTTCAGCCCTGCATATAATATGCAATATCCGTACCAATGCTCATGAGGATTATTATGGGAATTTATTGGAAAGTTAAAAAGATAATTGACTTAATTTTTTTAGGGGAAAAAAGTTGACTTAATTTGCGGTGTCTGGAGTTCGAATTGCAGACCTTACATATATTATGCATTGTCCTTAACAATTAAACTAAGTTCACGAGGACAAAAAAGTTACTTAATTAGAAAGTTAATACTCATTCCATCCCAAATTATAAGGAAAAAAAATCCATTTTCCTTGTCCTAAACTACAAATAAAAAGACCAACTTTTATCATATTTAATCATGTTATTTCAAAAAATCATCTTTTCTAAAGGAAAATTAAATGCAAATTGAGTTCAATTTGCTCTCTCTTTCATTTTCTCTATAATGTATGACCAATGAAAATTGTTTTTACATCTTTCAATAAAACTTATTTAAATGATAACACGAGAAACTATGTTACAAACTATTATGTTTTAGTTTTCTTAATAAGTGTGAAATTATTATTTTTGCTTATAAGACTTAGGTACTAATTTTTGACAAATCAATTGAAAAATTAAGGGTTATATATGTTTTTTGTCCCTACAGTTTGAGTGACTTTGAACAATAGTCCCTACATTTCAATAAATATTTTTCAAAATCCCTACGTTTTTCCACCGTTAACAAAGTTAGCCATTGTCATCTATTTTCGCTGACTGGACAAACAGAATGCTGATGTGGCATATTAGGGGCCCATATTTTTTCGAGTGGCATCTTATGTGGAGAGATGTGTCAACACCTAGCATTTGTATAAACATTATAATTATAATTGAATATTATAATTATTATGATTAACTTAATTAAAACTTAAGTTATTATTAATAAAAAAAACCATTTTTGTTAAAAAAATTCCTTTTTAACCTTATCAATATTCCTCTGTGAAGAAATAAAACTTTTTGCATCCAATTTCAGAAATTCTCTCAAACATACTTAGAATGAGTGTCGAAACACTATCAGTTATTTTGGCTTTCTGATTATTTGCATCCCCACAAATTGTTCAAGGAGACATATATCTTTATGAATAACAAGATTAAGATTGTGAAATCCAGCAATCTGAAAAAGAGTGCCTCCTCCAAGACTAGCATTAAATCTTCCCCTCACATCCCAATTTCGGCGGCGCAGTGGAGGGATTTAGGGGTTTCCGGCGGCGAAGTGGAGGGGCGACTGGGTTGTACACGGGAAGAAGGGGTGGGGCGGTGAAAGATGAACTTGTTATGGATTGGAATGGAACTTGCAGCAACAACAGAACCTAGCAGCACTAGCAGCAACAATAACCTTAATGAACAACAAGAAACTGTAGTAAACAAAAACTCAAATCATGACAATGCCAACAAGATAGTAAATTGTACTCCTCTACGTATCGAATTCTTTGAATGTTGCGTATCGCGTACCCAAATTCGCACTGCGTACCGGAACGAATTACGAATTGTGTGACTAGGATATATAGCCTTGTTAAGCTTGTATACATGATGTTTATCAGATGACTCAAAACCAGACGGTTGTTGCGTGTAAACCTCTTACCGATTTTCTTCAAGCATTCCATTTTAAAGTACATTCTTAACATCTTGTTGTGTGATGTTCAATTTTGGGTAATATATAGAGTAAGGACAATTCTCATAGTAGTATCGGGCTTGACCACAAGATAAAAGATCTCAGTGAAATCAAAATTTTGTTTCCGATGAAAATGGGGTTCCCTCCAAAAACTAATTATGTTACGGCCATCTCCTAGACTCCAAGAGATTTTTTCATTTATTCTTAGAATTTTGAGTTTGGTCCAACTCAACCTTTCAAAACAGGCTTTTAAGAAAGTCGGAATTGATTTCACTTACAAACGTTTAGGATGCCTCATTTGTAAACACTTGTTTATGTCTTATCTTTTCCAATGCAAGACTCTTAATATACTCTTAATAGCGGAAATTTGATAGCAATTTGTGCAAAAAATCTTAAACCAGATTCATAGCATCTTAGAATTTAGGTTGGACGTAACTCAACCCTACAAAACCGGTTAATAAGGTGATAACTATTCCCAATATAAACATTTGTCCAGACGATATATCTTCCAATATATGACTCGTAACATTTATCAAATTCAAATACATACGAATGCCATGCAAAATTGATGAAGAGACTTGAAAACTAGCATGATGTTTATAACGTTCAGTTCTTCTCTGTAATAAGAGAACAGTATGCACCAGAAGAAAAAGTACCAATTAAGCTTAAACTAACTAGTTACTCAAGTAACTCAACTTACACAACTACAAACTACTCCCTCGGTTCCTTTTTAAGTGTCGTTTTAGAAAATTAACATTAAAATAGCAAAATATATTTTTGCACATTTTCTTTCTATTATAACCTCAATTTAGGTCCTATTTAGATTAGCTTATTTTAAAGCTTTTGCAAAATAGTTTATGCAAATAAATATGTTTTTATATATTATTTATAAACTTGTTAATATAGTTTATGAAAAAACAGTTTATCAAGATACAATTTTCGTTAGTGACAACTTATGCATTAAGATAAAAACTTATTTATTTGCATAAGCTCAAAATAAGCTCAATCCAAACGAGGCCTTAATCCACCAATATATTCCTATTTTTTGACACACACTTTATCTTTCTAATAAATTTAATATGTTATATTTTTCTTGTAACAAACATTTTTTTTAAGATCGTAACAAACATTTGTTAGTTAATAGTTAATATATTTTTCTCCAAAAAATTCTTTTTTTTGTACACGCTGTCTCTCTCATAAGAAACAATTGTCAATTTTTTAAATATTGTGCACATCTCTTTAATTAATTTAAGTTAATATAAAAATTATTCCAACTTCACATTAATCAAAAGGTAAGTAAAAATTAACTTTCCTCCAACTCGTTTAATCAAAATTAAGGCTTCAACTATGGCTTCCTCTTCACCTTCCATCAGCAGTTCCAACAAGTCTTCCACTCTTTCTTCCTTTTGAACATTCATGGAGTTTTTATTTTTTTTTCTCTCAAATATGTTCTTTTACTTTACACTTGAAATTTTTAACAATTATTCATCTTATTTATAGAATTTTAACTCTTCCTAAAATCATTATTATATGTAACAAAATTTTATTTAAATATGAAGATAACAAGAAACAAATTTTGTTTTAAAAAAAACGTCCAATTACAATCCACATCGACAACAGCTGAATATCAATGTAAGAATTAGGAGTTTTGGAGATTATGTTTGGAAAGAGATTCAAAGTTTCCCTGTTGTTCCTGTCCATTCGTACTTTGGTGAAAATGATGTGCATAATGCTGTGTATTTGAGTAGTACTCTTAATTGGTTGGCTATTCACAATGACTCTGACTATGATATTAAGAATCTTAAAGTTGAGCAGTTTGTTATTGTTTCACTTGATTTGGGAACTGAGACATACAATCAGTACCGTCTGCCTCGTGATTTTGATGAAATGCCACCTGCTCTGCCAATTGTTGCTGTGCTGGGGGGCTTCCTTTGTTGTTCCTATTTTTACAAGGAAACCGATTTTCGCATATGGCAGATGAAGAAATCAGGGAATGATGAATCTTGGACTCAATTTCTTAAAGTAAGGTATCAAAATCTTCAAATAAATCATGACTACTTTAGTGATGAAGAGTTTATCCATGACAAGATAAAGTATCATTTTCAATTGGCGCCGCTTCTTCTTTCCGAAGAGGCGGATACACTGGTACTTAAGACCAGCCAAGAATCCCATCCAATTCTCTATAATTGGAGAGAAAATAGAGTGGAGCGAACAAAGGTTACAACAAGTAGTACTGTTACCGATAATAGTAGTAATTCTATACTGTGGTGCTCGGCCAAGGTTTACGTTGAAAGCTTAGTTTCAATTTTTTGAGAGTATGTTCCTCTTTTATGTTCATTGGTATATGTTTTATCATTTTAATAGATTGAGTGAATAGTGATTTTTGTGATTGCTAAGATTTATTGCATTTTTTAACGATCAGTTCACAGATTAGTGACTTTATTGAAAAAGGCGAAACCCTTGGAGGAGACATTTCTCTCCTATTTTCCTATTTTCTCAACAAAAGTATTATTTCTTTTAGTGTTTTGAACTCAATTCTTTTATTATTTTCAACTCATTATCACTAGGTACTTCTTTAGGCCACCACATTAAGAAGTTTGCTTGCTCAAACATCCCACATTACTCATTAAGTATTAATACAATGTATTTTTCATCAAGAGAATAGTTTGGTTTAAACTTAGTTATTCTGGAAGTGTTCTATAATGTATCTTTGCCAAATCAAATTTGTTGAATACCCATAATAAAAAGAAAAATTAAAGTCCTGCTCTTGTTCATTTCCTCACCACATCTCACATTCTCAAAATCCCAAATCGACAAACCCTAAATTCCAGTTCGCTCTCAAGATTTGCTATTTCTATTTGATTTTATTGGCGATCAAGTTCGATTACACTTCAATTTCATTCAATTTCAGTGTTCTTCAGTTCCAATTTCAGTGTTCCCTTTCATTTAGATTTCAGCATTCGTTCAATTTGATTACCATGTTGCTGAAGCTAGATGCTGATTCTAAATTTCGGTTTTTGTTGGATTTTGTGGCGAGTCTTGGGTTTGTGATTTACTTACGATAAGTATAGTGTGTGTTGGATTTTGCAACTTTGAAAGGGTTGTTTGGCAGATATGTAGGTGTCTGTCCAATACTACCATTTTTTTGGTCTTACTCTGTCCAATATCTTAGTTGGTTTGTTTTCCTGTCCTGAAGTTATTTTAAAGATAATTTACTGGTTAAGTATTTCTTTTTTCGCTTAAGAGGATATATGCTTCATTCTAACTTTTTATGCAACTATGTTAATCATGAATATGGCTTGAATGTTAGACTGCATAGTTCAAGATTATATACAATTAGCATAATTAATGGCTGAATTTGGTAATATATCCAATACATGATTTCATAATCCATATGTATTGTTATAAGACCACAAAGTCGAAAAATGGTATAATTGCATCAGTTCAAACAGCAAAGTTAGAAGGGTCTGATTGCATCAGTTATAAAGAGATGAAATTTATTCATCAATGGTTCGCAGAAAAAGGCTTTGAAAAATGGGCTGAGCCAACCTGCTTAACCCTTATATATCTTTGTCTTGCAGCTGCTCCTATTGGTTTTTACTAGTACAGGCATATTATAGACTGAATACACTGATAACTGATTCTTTGAAATATATGATGGTGACCTTGCGTAGAAACTTAGAAACATGTCGGTTGTTTAATTCATAATCTTACATCTAACTCAATGTCAGACCCGAATGACAACTTTTACCAAATAAGAGAATGGTTTCCCTGAGAACAAATAATATGTTAATTTTATTCTTGTGGTATTATATGATTCTGTGCAAAATATCTTTTAAGATATTATAATATAGAAGTGTGGCTATATGCAGGATGATACAAGCTTTGGCGGCACAACTACTTCAACGGATGCTACTACAAGTTATGATGAATCATGAATGGGAGAAAACAAAAGGGAGAACCTTTTGCTGTTTAGGAAAAAGAAAGAAAAATCAATAGCGAGCATTTGGTTTCTATGAAGATTGTGTTAAGACTGTCCATGTAACATTACTCTTCTGCAAGAACTTCTTCTTTTCTTTCTTTGTTGTGGCCTCTTCTCAATAAATTTTATTTAGTCTCTGAATGGACTGATAAATCATGGTTAGGAATGCAAAAACGTATTATGGTACAAGATTGCTTTGATGGTTGATTTGGTGGACCTATGTTTTAACCTTGATATCAATTATTTCTTTTGACATAGTAGTCCTAAACCGGTTTTAATGAGTTTTGTTTAAAAACTTGATTTTTATGCTCAAAACCTATTTTAAATTTTTTAAATATTTGTTTTAAATGGATGATTGCAAATTAATTATTGAATCAAATGTAGTAAAATTGATGGTTGAAAACCCAATTAGAGTTGGTGTTCTACTACATAAATTGAAGCATTAAAGAGAAGGATAGAAGAAGACTAAGTATAAACTTAAGTCACTATTCTACAAGAGAATACCAAAAGGAGAGGGAATCAATTTTCTTCATACCCTTCACTGTCAATCATTATTCCCTTTTATAGATTGTTAAAGAGAATTTCTTCCTAGCTTGATTCCCTTGATTGTTCGATCAAGCGATACATATCTCTGTTCTTTAACCATTTTAGTGACCTCACTTTGATGAGATAGCTCTTCTTCAATTAGGATCATAACAGACCCCATGATGATAAGTGTTAAGACTTGGAGAGTCTCATGCGAGAGAGATTGTTGTGATTTGTTTCGTGCGAGTTAAAATCTTACATTAGATAAGATTAGATGTCGGACAAGATATAAGTGCGAGGATTCATATATATAATGTCTTAAAGTTTTGGATTCAAGATATAAGTTGTGATTTCAGTGTCTTTCCTCACTCGTAAACCATTTAATTGAGAACCCTCCGTTCACTCTAACAATCCTTACTATCATTTGAATGATAAAGAATGCTCTGACATGATCCAAGTTGGTTGCAGAAGTCGACGACTTTTGAACTAGCGAACTGTGTTCCGTTGTCTGTTATGATATACTTTGGGAGTCCAAAGCGACAAATGATTTTTTTCTAGTAGAACTTTTTTATTCGATCTGCCGATATTTTTGATACCAGAGGAAATAGTCCACGCCTACTATGAGGAATTTCAGCTGCCCTGGTGCCAGAGGAAATGGTCCCACGATGTCTACCCCCTATTTGTAAAAAGGCCATGGTGAAAATACTCGTTTGCTGGGGCGTTTTTCCTGTCAGAGAATCACTGACACTTGTCACACTTCTTGACGAATTCGCAATTGTCCTGCAACATGATGTATTTAGTTCCTTAGATTTTTTTTATGCTTGTCATGATGTGCTTGTCACCCTAAAAATCTTCTTAAGTTAAATTCCTTAGAACTAAAGATGATGCATATGATGTGTTTAGTAACTTCTGCACTCAAATACACTCTGAAAAAGAAATGAAAGTTTTAAAAGTCTGAAGTGATCATGGTGGAGAATTTGAAAAATGGGGTTATAGAGAGAAAAAATAGATCTTTACAAGAAATGGCTAGAACAATGATTCATGAAAATAATTTGGCTAAACATTTCTGGGTAGAAGCAGTAAACACAACATGTTATGTCCAAAATAGAATCTATATTAGACCTATATTGGATAAAACATCATATGAACTCTTTAAAGGAAGAAGACATAATATCTCTTTACTTTCATCAATTTAGATGTACATGTTACATTCTGGATAATAAAGTCTACCTAAAGAAATTTGATGTCAAAGCCCAAAGAGGAATCTTTCTAGGTTACTCGGAAAGGTCAAAAGGTATACAACGTGTATAATTCAGAAACACAATGTGTTGAAGAATCAATGCACATCAAATTTGACGACAAAGATCCTGAAAGTGAAATTCCAGAGCTAGTTGAATGTTTTGGAGATATACAGGTATCTGAAGATCCTTCAAAACCTGATCAAACTCCAGAGTCTGATGAAAGTCCAGAAGCTAAACCCACTCCAGAAGCTCATAATGAAGAAGATTCTAATGAAGCACAAGATGGTTCTCAACAAGATACTCAATCCAAGAATACTTTCAAGTACAAGTCTTCACATCCAGAGGATCTTATCATTGGAAACAAAGAGATTCCTAGAAGAACAATATCACATTTCAGACAAGAAGAGTCTATATTGGGATTATTATCAGTGATAGAGCCTGGTACTGTGGATGAAGTACTTTTAGATGATGGATGGATACTAGCTATGCAAGAAGAACTTAATCAATTTTAAAGAAATGATCTGTGGGATCTGGTACCTAAGCCTGAGCATAAGAACATTATTGGATCAAAATGGGTGTTCAGAAACAAACTTAATGAACAGGGTGAAGTAGTCAGAAACAAAGGTAGACTTGTTGCACAATGCTACAGTCAACAAGAAGACATTTATTATGCTGAAACATTTGCTCCAGTTGCAAGATTGGAAGCAATCAGGTTACTTTTATCCTATGCAGTTAATCATGACATTATATTATATCAGATGGATGTTAAGAGTGCATTTCTGAATGGTGTGATATCTGAAGAAGTGTATGTCAAACAACCTTCAGGTTTTGAGGATCTGAAGCATCCTGACCATGTTTATAAACTCAAGAAATCACTATATGGTCTCAAACAAGCTCCTAGAGCTTGGTATGACAGGCTAAGTAATTTCTTAATTGAAAATGATTTTAAAAGAGGTCAGGTTGGCACAACACTTTTCAAAAGAACCTTTGAGAAATATATTCTTGTTGTGCAAATTTATGTTGATGATATAATATTTGGTTTTACTAATGCATCTATTTGCAAGGAATTTTCTAAGTTAATGCAGGAAGAATTTGAAATGAGTATGATGGGAGAATCGGAGGGAGAGAAAGAGAGAATTTGCATTTTTATAGTTAATTTAATTTTTCTTACCAGAGTGTTTACAGAGTTTCCATCAACCGATGGAACAACGTTTTCCTTTCCCACAATATAAATAAACCCGTGAAATTGTATGGTGGCTAGTTTGAAAGCAGCATTTGGTAAAACTAAAGAGAATAAGAAATAAGTTTCTGTGAAACGATCATGATAATTTACTAATTTTTTTCTAATTAACTTTTGTTTATCATAGGAGATTGGTTATCTACTCACCATTTGTTTAACATAGGAGATTGGTTGTATATAATTATACACTTGAGAAAATATGTCCCAAAAGACAGTGTCCACAAACAAATATCAAATATATATAACTACAATAACACATAGGATATTGATCGATTGTATCCTTCATACCAAATGAGTTTAAGTCAGTAAATACATCCAAAAAGTTTCTCTAAACAATAAAACATATAAGATTTCTATATAAAAGACTTTTATTTCCAAACAACTTTATTTTCAACAAAACTAATCAGAAAAATAACAGGTACTTACTTCCACCTTGGCTCAATCCAACTACTATTCAGTGGTTCTCTTACACTCTCAAAATTAACCACTTCACTCTTTTTTTTCTGAGGTGTTTTTCTGCTCTCTCTTGTATCTTCTAATTCCATGTGTACTCTTAATCTCTGCATTTTAGTATCATAAGATTGAAGAAAAAAAATCATAGTTATTTGATTGGATTGAGGTTATAGTTGTAAATTAATTAATTTAAATAAAAGAAAAAAATTACACCAATTTTTGTTTTTAACAACGTAATGAATTTCATTATATACCAATCCAAGCATAAGACCCAGAATTTGGACCACAAATTACAATTCTGTGTGTAAGAAGGAGAGTATAAAAGCTACATGAATGAATCATTACGAATGTAATACACCAAGACCAGTAAGACACCAAACCAGAAAGAAAGAAAGCACAGAGAAAATGCAATGAAGCAAAGGCCACCACCTTATGAAGCACGGACACTACTCGGATTAGGTGTCGTGTCCGACACCGACATGACACCAACACACATAACTAAATTGTGTGATTTTTTCAAATCATTAGCAGTGTCAACTTGTCAGTGTCCGGTATCCGTATCCGTGCTTCATGGCCACCACGCCATAATGGCACCCTGAAGGCTGAATCACTTCAGCAGATCAAAACCAACTCGCAAAAATTACATCAAAATTTAATTTAGTTTTAAACATGATCTCTTTGACATCTTACATAGTAGTGTTTGTAATTCTCTACATGATTAATTGCAAACACGAGGCTTAATGTTTTGTGGTCAAACACCACAGAAACTTATAGACCAATTGAAGGTGTCTAACATAAAAATATCAAAATTGTCAATGGAGTTAGGGTTTAGAAACCAAAAATGAAAATTTTGTGAAAATTTCTTCCAAAATCAGACAGAAAGGATTTGGGAGTAGAAGAATATGAAATTAAAGTGTGAAGAGAGTTTTTATTTTTTGTCATAAAAGTGTAAAGAGGGTTGGTACTTTTCTTAACAAAATAAAGAGAGTTATAGCAAAAACCCAACTGCAAGTGGAGATCAAAGGCAATAGAATTGCATTTAATTAGGACTCATAAACATGAATTAAAACATACCTTAAATTCAACGCTTTACCGAGAGAAAAAAAACCCTTTGCTCCACTTTAAAGCAAAAATAAGCAAGTTTGCTTCCCTACTGAAACCCTAATTTGTTGTCTCCTCTGTCGCAGCTAATTATTTTCGGTGGAGATCAAACCTTTGCACACACGTTACTGTTCTCACGTATTTTGCAACTAGGGCTTAATCATGCATATTTATTTTGATTTCTGCTCTTCCCCAACACAAAACACTCGCGCCGTGCAGCCATGTCCAAAATGCCCATGCGCTAGTTAACTAGCGTAAGTGTAAAATAATGTGCAAGTTAAGTTGAGTGATGTGAGTTAAGTGGCGCATAGTGACTTTTTTTTTTAATTTATTTACTATTTTCAAATTATTTTATTTACTTTAATCTAAAATATTTTATTTACTTTATTCTAAATTATTTGTTCACTTTATTCTAAATTATTTGTTCACTTTATTCTAAATTATTTATTTGCTATATTCTAATTTATTTATGCATTTAAAATAAATTCGAAATTAGAAAATAAATTCTAATTTATTTATGCACTTAAAATAAATTCGAAATTAGAAAATAAATTCGATTTTATTTTAATTCAATAATTATTCTAATTTATTTATTCATTAAATACAAAATTAGAAAATAAATTTGATTTTATTTATTCAATACATAATCATAAACATAAAATTAATGCAAATATAATTACAAATAAAAAACAAAATTAATAAATATAACTCTCGTTTTATTAATATCATTCAAACATTACAATAATTTATTTGAATTCACGAATCTACTTATTCTCTTTTTACCCTCTTGGGGTAAAAAGTTATTTTTACCCTCTTCGGTATATAGTAATAGCTCTTGGGGAAAATAGTGATTAGTCCTGTTGGAGAAAAAGACATCAAGATCCCATGAGATAAATTTAAATTTGGTTCCTTTTATACCCCCATGATGATTCTTTTTACCCACGGTAAAAAGATTTTGGGAGTAAAAGGAAGCAAACCTAATTTTACCTCAAGGGATGATGTCTTTTTCCCCAACTCAACCGACCGCTATTTCCCCCAAGAGCTACTACTATATACCTAAAGGGGTATAAAGAGCCTAGAGACTATAGAAGCAAAAAAGAAGAAAAGAAAGAGGGGGAGAGAGTGGGAGGAGATAATGTGAGGAAAAGATAAAGTTTGTGAGGGTATTTATAGGTAGGAATGATAACCTAGTTTGTATCTACCATAAATGTGGTCTAAAAAACGTGTAAAAGTAGTTAAAAACGTGTAAATTGAATGTTGAAAACCTGACCAAAGACCAAAAAACGTTTGTTCTTCAGCTCTGACCACCGACGAACGTGCGTGAATTAACTCACGCACAGGCCAGTGGTGCGTGATTTAACTCACGCAGGGGTATATTTGGAAATCATGTTGGGCGCGAGCAACATGTGCTGGGGGAATAGCAAAAATCCTAATTTTTGGGTTGGGTTGGATTGGGTAATGGGTTACCCAACTTATTTTTCTATTTTTTTAATATTAAATGACTAAATGACAAGTCCTCATAATTTTGTTTTAAAATAGTACTCTACTTTTTAATTTTCTTAAAAAAAATGTTTAACTTATTTTATTATAATTTTATGCACCATAAAATATCAAATAATAAACTCTATCATAAAATTGCATGACATAAAGTGCATTAGTATCTAAATAACAAAAAAGTGCAACATAAAATTGCACTAAAGTGGATTAGTATCTAAATAGTCTGTTTTGATTTTCAATAATATAGGGTACAATGTGTATGTTTTGGAATATAACTTTCTTCTACCCTATTAAAATAAAGATAAAAAAATATTAACATTATTGGGTAAGTGAGTTTTTTGGGTTTGGGTCTGGTTTTACCCGAAACCCATTTATTTTTATGGGTTTTCCATTTTTAGAAACCATACCCACCCAATTATCCAACCCAATCCATTTTTTGGGTGGGTTTGACTGGGTTTTCCAGGTTGATCCAACCCATGAACATCCCTAGTTAATATTCATTTCGATTCTTAAAAGTGTAATATGTGGTATAATAGTCTGTGTTGCCAACCATCTCGTTTAAGTGACGATTTGGCACATTAAGTGCCAGACATATTTTCAATTGTATATCCGCAAGTACGACACATCACCTCATCCAATTGGATTACATTGTCTTTTCTTCTTTCCTTTTGTCCCCCTCCTCTCTCTCAACCGCAAGGTCGAGCAAGCTAGCTCACATATATATCTTAGTGTTCTTTGTCAAGTATTCTATGTTTCGCATTATAATATTAATATTGTCCATAATTTTACATAAAAAATTACATTTTATATAAAATTACTTTCCATATGCTGCAACAAGGGAACATTATTTTTAAACTAGCACTACATTCCTCACAAGTACTCCCACTAGGATAGAGTATGAGCAAAATTTGATCAAATTACACATATTAAAAAAGATGATTGATAAAAAAGAATTAAAATTGGTTCGGAATTGATGTTGAAGTTCGTCAAAAATCATGGCGCGATTTCATTTATGAAAATGAGTGTTTTGGTTCACATAAAATTATGTCGCGGTTTGACTTACGAAAGCTTTGTATTGTGCACAAAAAAGTGAATTGTGGCGCGATCCAGACAAATCGTGCCGCAATTTTCTTAGGATATGAATACTATATAAGTAGTTTTGGGAACTTTGAGGTTAAGAGTTGAGTGTCTTCGGGGTGAGATTCTTGGGTTGGGAAACAACTGTAAACACCTTGGAATAGTGAAATTATTGAGTCTCTTGATTACATGAAGAGATTTAGGACAAGGGTAGAAATTAGGTTTGTTCTTTGAGAGCTTGTTGAAGCTAACTTCTTATACCCCTTTTGTATCTCAATGTAAAGAACTCATTAATAATGAAGTGGATAGATCTCTCTCCTTCAAACGTAGGTCATTATTGCGTCGAACAAGGTGAATAAGTATTGGTGTGTTTGTTATCTCTTCTATCTTTATCTTTTGCTTGTGATTTGTGATTTACACTTATATTAGATCTATGTTTATTATTGTTGTTGTTGCTTGAGGCTACTTTGAAATTGGTTAATACTTCCTTTTGCTCCACACATTTAAGTTTATTGGTGTGATTTTGAGTCTGAATTCATAACAATTGGCAGGTAAAACGGTAAATTAGGTAAGTAAGTGCAATGGATTCAAATTGGGTCATCGAGATAATTACTAGAGATAATGATTTAGGGTTATGGAAGGTTAAGATGCAAGTTATTTTGATACAACAAAAGTGTGTACAAGCTTTGAAGGAAAAAGCTGTGTTTTTTGTCACCATGTCACAAGCAAAGAAGACCGAGATCGTGGACAAGGTCATGAGTGTCATTGTCTTGTGCCTCAGGGATAAAGGTTTGAGGGATGTCGCGAAGCAAGCTACAACAACATCGATGTGGGTTAAGTTGGAGTCGTTGTATATGATCATGTCATTCGGTGATAGGAAATTTCTGAAACAACAACTCTACTCATTTAGAATTGTGGAGTCAAAAACCATCATGGATCAATTGACGAAGTTCAACAAAATCCTTGATGATTTGGAAAATATTGAGTGTGAATCTTGAGGATGAAGACATGGTTATACTCTTGTTGTGTGGTTTACCTAGATCATACAAGAATTTTAAGGATATCAATCTTTATGGTAAAGAAGACACTTTCACCTTGGAGGAAGTCCAAGCGGTGTTAAAAACCAAGGAGTTAATCAAGTCCAAGGACTTGAGAGATGATGATAGTTGTGAATGCTTGAATATGCTTGAATGTCTAAAGAGGTGGAGGTAGAGAAAACTATGGAAACTCAAAGGGTAATGACAAGTCAAAGTATAAGTGCTTCATGTGTCACAAGACTAGACACTTCAATAAGGATTGTATTGAGTCATGGGACAATGACAACTCAACGCAAGTTAGTTGTGGCCTTAGAGGATTTTGAAGATGCGGGTATTCTGATGGTGTCATGTTGGGGGGATGAAGAAGGTGAAGTTGTTCACCTTGAAAACGATGACACTTGCAAGTTGACTTTCATGTGAAATGGGTGTTCGCCTGGAGAGACGTTAAACAGTCAACATCATACTAGAGAGAGGGGGAAAAATACTCATAATCAGCCTTAGAGATGGAGTTACAAGGTGAAAGACATATTGGATGTAGGCATTTGGAAGTCGAGGTATATAAAGCTTATCTTGAGGTGAAGTCGTCCACTAGTGGGACTAGGATAAGACAAGTTGATGACATCAAAATGGTATGACTACAGAGACCTTGGGAGTTTTGCTCTAGTTGTGAGCAAGGGAATTTTACAAGAAGACGAAAGGCATTTCGAGGGTTAATGAATGTATGACACGACTTATCGGTGATCCTTATGTGCGGGGTATTGTAATTCAAAGGTAATTGATACATAAACTCAAATTGACACTCCTAGATTTTCAAAGGCAATGAAGGGCAATGTTACTGAAGGTCGGCCCATCTATGAATCTTAGGACACTCATAGCACACTCTCCTTCTCCCCTTGATAGTTCTACAAACGGGCAGCCCTATCAGTGTCTACCTTACCAAGAGGTCGAGGACAATGGTTCTATTATGATGGTTCAATCCCTAGAGACACTTGTTTCCCTAATTAATAACTAGTTACATCCTAGGTTAAGCAAGTTTTACTCAATATTAGTAATGTCACCTCCTAAGTAATTACTATTACGGTCAACTATCTTTCAGTATCTTTCATCTAGTTATTAACTACTTACTTCCTAGAGAGATAGATATAAATATCAAGATATAAGCATCAATATTAGGTCATGTCACAACCTAAGTACCAAGTCTATGGTTTTGCTTTATTGAAACAAAATAATCCTTATAAAACTTAATAGCGAACAAAAAATAAACTAAAATAAACGATATTAAAATAAATAATTATCCAACAAAACAAATAGAGGTTCATCTTAGAACCCTAACCTATAAATATCTAGTTACACAAGATAACTAGGAGAAAATACAAAAAGATAAAAACATACTATAGAAAAGATAGAACTTCTCCTTGGCTCCTAGAATCGTTTTCCTCTTGAACTGCTTGAATTCTGAACGAGAAATTATGAATGAGGAATGCGGTATTCATAGGGGAAAGTTTCCACCTGACTTAGGCTAAAATCATGGGTTTCTAAGGGCAAAAAGGTCATAAAAAGTGACTTTTTTCGCAAGCAACCAGGCGTTGGGCGCCTAAGGCCATGCACTAGGCACATGTGCGTGGCTGCTCCAGGTGCCTGACGCCTCCCCTCATGGGCCTAACGCTTCTGTGTAATAGCTCAGGGCGCCTAGCGCCCCCTCTGGTGCGTCTGGGCGCTCCAATGTGTTTTATGTGCTGAAATGCCTGTTTTCTTACGATACAAATTTGATTGACACAATACATGGAAATTTCAAAATTCAAGTCACGATATGGTAGGATGGATACTTTAGTAAAAAATTAAATTTAAATTTAAATATATAAATATAAGTAATATTGATAATAAAATAAAGTGGCAATTAGTCAATTATTTTTTTAAAAAAAAGAATTGGTCAATTACATATATTCTGAAAGAGAATGTTATTACCAAACCTATATATTATAATGTTTTTCATTTTTCTTATTTCCTTAAAGAATTTCTTTTTAATAAAAATCATGTTTTTTTTAAAGTAAAAATAGAAGACAAAATAATAGAAAAATCATATATTCCACATGTATTGATTCCTATTGTTGTATCCCTCACGTATTTCGAGCATATCTAAAATGTATCAGACAATTATTTTATTTTTTAAATAAAATTCAATCATAGAATACTCTTTCAATACGTATCAGAACGTATCAAACACATATCAGTGCAGAATACGTAACAAATATCATTACTTCATCAATTTTAAAGTATACAAGGTTCACATTGCTATATCTTCTACAAGTACAAAATCCTCAAAACGAACTCCAACATAAAGAGAACGTGGATAAAACCAACCTCTCTCCAAATCCGATACAACAATTATAGCCATGTTTGCGTTAGTGGAATTGTGGCCGTCAATAACATTTTAGGAGTTTTTTTTGAAAGACTTAAATGATCACATTTTCACTTGACAAAAAAAGATGATCACTTTTTTTCCATAAGTTATAAAATTTGATGCTGCATAAAAAAATTATATAATTATTATTTCATTTATTTTATTTTTAAACAAAAAAGATAGTTAATTTCTTATAAACTTATCATTTTAATTTTTCTTAATGGAGTTGCACAAAAACATTCAATAGAAATTAAAAAGTCATCATATTGTCACATCAACCTATACTATAGTTTTGATTTAAAAAAAAAAACAGCAAATACAAGGCTTTGATTTTCATGAGATGTCATTGTAAAACAAAATTTAATGGTCTTCATGAGCTTAACTCAATTAGTGGAGATATTGTATAATATATGTAGGAGTCGAATCTTGTACATCCAACTTATTCACCTTAAAAATAATGGAAATTTCTAGCCAATTGACAAAAAAACAAAGCCTAATAGTTTCATTAGTATAACTTGGTTGGTTGTTACATGAATATTTAACGTATTGAAGCACAAATAATTTACTGTTAATGTGATTGACTCGTCGTTAGATTATTTAAAAAAACATGAAAACTAATTTACCATAATAAAAGCTAATTGAATAAAAATGTTAAAATTGTTTGTTATGATTGATACTTAAACTTTGTCCCTTATATATTATAATGTATTGTACAATTGAACTAAGTGATTACAATTCTTTTTTTTTGTTGTTGGTGAAGTTATTACAATTCTAATAGATTCAATATATTAATTTATGTCGTTTGACACAAATTAATCATTAATATATATAAAAATAATATTATTTTTTTTGTCAAGTAGTTTAGTGATTAGAATTCACCATTTTTAAGGTGAATAAATAGGGTGTTTGGGGTTTGAACCTCAATCCCTGCATATAACAATGCATGTCTCTGTCAACTGAGCTATGCTCACAAGGACAATAATAAGATATTTTTAATAAAAAAAACTTGATTCACTTGTTTATCATTTATCCATACTTGATTCGAAAGATTAATCTCGGTAATAGTTGGTTCGAATAATAAATAAAATTTATGACTTAGAAAAGTTTTCCATGAGCACAAACTCACTTGATAGATATTGTTTGAATGGACGCGTGTTCAAATCGTGAGTAAACACTTATTCAAACTTAAAAAGTGTGATATTCTGGCCATCACAAAAAAAACCAGTATGATTTAGAGTTTTTTTATGGAGAAAACAAGTGAGCTGATTTTTAATTGGTTTTATTGAGTGACATATAAGTGAGATGATTGATTCTAAATAAGAAATTTAAATAATTATATAAATTGTTCAAATGTCTCCAAACTTAACTTTTTTTTTTTGTCAAGCAGCGCAGTTGTTAGAATTTACTTTTTTTAAGGTGAATAAGTAGGGTGTCTGGGGTTCGAACCCCAGCCCCTTCATATAATTATGCATGTCCCTGCCATCTGAACTATGCACACGGGGACCAAATTTAACTAACTTAATATAGACATGCGTATAGACTAAAGTTTAAAATGTGAATTGTAGTGACTACCAACTTGTCAAACAACACTATAAATGGTTGAAGTAATTAAGTGGCGGCCTTATTTCTCCCGCCTCCCAAATAAAGGTGAAAGTGATCTTTTTATCAAATTTATCATATTCTAAATTAGGAGATTAGTCACTTTATTTTCTGAATAGGAAATAAGTTGTCACTTTTATCCTTAAATGCAGATAAATTGTAAAATAGTCCATGAATGTAGACTCGATTAGTCAATTTAATCTCTGAATGCAGGCTCTTAGTCAATTTAGTCCCTGAATGTAGACTCTGTCTGTTAGTCACTTTAGTCCATGAAATTGACAAACATAGTCTACATTCTAAAACTGTTTTACGATTTTTCTACATTCACAAACTAAAGTGACTACTCATTTTCCTGAGGGAATAAAGTGACTAATTCCCCATTTTAAATTAGATTATTATTAATTTGGCTATATATCTTCCACAAAACAAACTCCACTCCAACATAGAGAACGTGGACAAAACCAACCTCTCCAAATTGGGTAATGGTAAATCGGATACCCCAATCATAGCCATGTTGGCGTTAGTGGAATTGTGGCCATGAATAATTCCATTTTATTTTCTAATTTATTTTCCATCCAAAAATATTTATTCACTTAACCTTTTAGGATTATTATTCTATTATTTTTTTTAGACGGGAATGCTCACCTTTATAAAATTTTATGATGCATAAATAATTATATAATTATTACTACATTATTTTATTTTTGACTAAAAAGGATAAAATTTACCACGTAAAAAGTTATACGAAATAAAAAAGTCATCATATTGTCACATCAACCTATATTTTAATTTTCATTTAAAAAAATGAAAATACAAGGCATTGGTTTTCATCAGATTAGATGTCATTGTAAAAAAACAAAATTGATTGGTTGTTGCATGAATATTTGATTTATCTAGGCATAAATTTGATTTCAAAATTTTTCACATACAAAAAACTACCATAAAACCTAGATTAAAATGTAAATAGTTCATTGACCATGAATCACAACTCAACTAACAAAAATGAGAAAATTATTAGGTTAGATATCGTGACCAAGATTCAAACCTCAACTCATCCATTTATGTGTGTGGCTTTTTTATAGACTATTTTCATTTTATATATCTAACAAAAATAAACGATTGTTTTCTTTTTTGACATATAATGAATTCGCTTAAAAATATTAAACATCTTAAGCTAGTATTTTTTATCAACAAGTACAATCTTAATCAACTCAAAGGATATGATTAATTTATTGAGTCACACACACGTAATATTTGATTTACATCTTTATCATTTATCTGTATTTGGTTTGAAAGATTAATCTCGGTAAGTATCCTTTTCGATAATAATAAATAAAATTTATGATTTAGTTATTGTTTTTTGTCAAACCGATAGATATTTCTCTCATGCCGTCGCTTCCCCAACAACACCCTTCAACGATCCCTTCTCCAAAATCTCAACCAATCTTCGACCCCGTTTTCCTCTGATTCTGATTCATCCTTAATCTCATAAACCCAGATCCTTGTTTTCTCCAACAAAAATCAATGAAGAATTCTCGAAAAAAGAAGAAGCAAAAACCTCCAAAAAAAAAGGAAGAAAACAAAGAATCTTCAAAAGGGGTTATCGAAAACCAACAACAAGAGACAAAAAACCAAGTTTTAGCATCATTGGTTGAAGCTTTTTCGTTGTCTTCAATGGAAGAAGCAGTTGCAGCATATGATGTTGCAAAGGGTGATGTAAACAAAGCTTCTGAGATCTTAAGCAGAGGTTTGGGTATGGTGGAGAACGTTGAATACCCTTTTTCTTCGTCTTCTTCGTGTAGTGGTGGTAGCACTAGCAATGGTTTTTCTTCTGGTTTGGATTTGGCTTCGACTTCGGGTTCTTCAGATGGGTTTGTGGAGCAGGTTTGTGGGGAGGATGTGGTTGGGTTTAAAGGGGGGAAGTTGCAGAAGCAGAAGAAGAAGATTGTTGCGGCGACGGGGACTGTTTCGACGATTTTGGGGAATGAATATGTGAGGAGGAATGGTGGGAGGAAGAAGAAGTTTGGAAATGAGGTTGTTGATAATGAAGAGGCTGAGCAGTTTCTGTATTCTATGCTTGGGAATGATTGTGATCTTAACTTGGCTGTTGTTAGAGATGTTCTTTGTGAGTAATTTGATTTTTTGTGTTTTTGTTTTGTTTTGTTATGTGTTTTTCTTTTTCAGCTTTACTTTTGTTGTTTAGATTTGTTGACTATAGAAAAGTAGAAAACAAATTACTACATGCCACCCATTGCGGTCCTAACACGACACGGCTCGAGGAATCAGCCTATGCAGTTTCGTGCTGAAGATACCTGATTCAAAACAAAACAGATGTTTTACAAATTTGTTTCTTTCAAGTTTGAAAACCATTATCGTATTCAAATTTCAATAGTTTGATGTAATTTTTTAGAGGTTAGAGTTGGATCCAAATATGGTTTATGATAGAACGTTATGGGGTAATTTGATCCATGTAGCCGACCACACTTAGTGGGATAAGACTTGGTTATTGTTGTTGATGTAATTTTTTTTGTCAAGAATATTGATTGTCTTTTGAGTTTAAAGTTTCAAAATTATTATTATCATTCAAGTTTTAAGCCATATGATTGAAGAAGGTTTGAAATTTGTAGAGATAGAGGAATATCAAAGAAAAGCACGCGGAGAATGGTTAAAATTTGGATGTAAATGGTTTGTCATTTGACCTGATTCATGATAGTATTAAACTTGTCCTTGATAGACCACATCAGATCAACGGTTAATGTTTGCTAGTCTGGTGTGGGAGAAGCACTGTTGTCAATCACGGATCGCAGAAAGTAGTGGTTTGTTCAACATTTTGTACTAAATAGCGTACTGGGGAACGATAGCAATATGTTCAAATTCTGCTATGCTATAGTGCTATAAAGCCTGCTATAGCCGACAACACTTGGAAGTATGATGAAATTTGATAGACTTGATAAATTCAATCGTTGATCTTATGCGGTTTATCATGGCAAGTTTAATACTAGTCAATGTTAGAACTCAACCCATATGACGGTATTTGACTTATGTAGTCCATTCCGCCTAGTTGGAAAGAACTTTTATTCATGTTGTTTTGATTTTATATGGAACTAGAAACTTATCTTTTTCTTAAAGCCCATTTGTATTATTTTAGTCATTGCTTATGCTTAAAAGCAAGACGTTGATACTAGTTCACGGCGTTCTTAATTATAATGTGTTTTGAGCATTTTTTTGGTTTGTTGCTTGACCTTTGAATTTTTCTTTGTATGCAGGTCAATGTGGATATGATGTTGAAAAGGTATATTGAAGTCTGAAATTGTACTTCACACGAATCCTTTCTTGATGTTCGTATATTGTTCTCAATTCTTAATATTGCACTCCTTATTTTTAATCAAAGTGGTATTTTTGTAGATACAATTGAAACTAAAAACAAGAAATTAAAAAAATGAAAACACCGCTGCTCTACATTTTTGTGTTTCTTTCTTATTTGCCTGTGTTCTGTGTTTGTATGACACTGCTAATCTGGTATTTTGTTTTTCCATACATTGGTAATTACCTATGGTCATTCAAGTTGTACCTTCTTTTAATTTCACGGATAGATTTTTATGCAATTAGATAGTTATAGTCTTGCAGTACCTTAAAAATTGAAAAGCATTGGTGTCTGAAACATATCCAATACCCGCACATGTCATAGTATATTGTTGCCTGTAAACGATACATCATTGAGGTGGTTTTTCTTTTACTTTCTTTTTACCCTTTTACTTTCAGTTTACTGTGTGCTGTGTGTTGGAAAGACAGAATCTTCTAAGCTTTTGTTCTTGCATTGTGATCTTGCCTCTCAAGTTTGGTGTAAGGTGTTTTGGTGGCTTGGTCTGGTGATGATAACTCCCTCAAATTTGTTCATTTTATTTGAATGACCGGCCGGCAGTAAGAAATTATGGAAAGGGTTTTGGTTGATTTGACATGCAACTCTTTGGTCTATTTGGAAGGCGATGAATGGTAAGATCTTCGAAAACCTGGAATGCGACCCCAACGAGGTGGTAGATGAGATAAAAGTGTTGTCTTGGAGGTGGGGGTCGAGTAGATTGAAGTGTCTTTGCTATGCATGGACTTGGGATCCTCACAATTGTTTGGTGAGGTAAAGTTCTGGCTTTGGTTTTGCCGGGTGTGGAGTTTGAGTGATGGATGGTTTTTCTGGAGTTCCTACTTATCAACTGTCGGGGTCGATCATTTCTTTTGGCGCCGTTAAGTTGTAATTTCCTCTGCAGTTTGGTTGTTTGCAGACTTTTGATCTGGTTTCGGCCCCTATTTCCCGGCAGTTTTGCGTTTTTGGATTAGGTTGCTGCAGTTTTTTTGTCGGGTCTGTTTTGGCCTTGCTTTGGTGGTAGTCGAGGCTATTTTCCTGCACTCAAGACGGTTAGAGTTTGAAATGCACGGACATAGCTTAAGTGGGTATCGGTTCACTAGTTACGGGGCTGCTTGTTTGTAGCCATGGGGCGATTTTTTTGGTTTTTCGTGTTCTGATTTTGTGCTTTCTCTGCTGTATGCGACCACAGTTTTTAACACTGGAGCTGTTTTGATTTCCAGACTGGGTATAATTTGTGCACTGGTTTGAGTTGATTAACAGAAGACTTAAATACCACTTTGCATTTTCTTAATTGATGCAACCTGGTCCCTCAATAGATGGATATGATAATATGTTTTCATAAGTTAAGGGACCAAGTTATTTTAACTTGCATAAGTTAAGGGACCAAATTGGTCAGTTTCAAAATAAAGGGACCAAGTTATTTTAACTTGCATAAGTTAAGGGACCAAATTGGTCAGTTTCAAAATAAAGGGATGAAATTGAACTTTTAAAATAAGTTAAGGGACTAATGAGGTATTTAAGCCTTAATAAAATCATTTGCTTTTCAAAAAATATAATAAAATATGTGCCACAAAAAAACTTGTCGGCGTCGCTCATTCCAAATATTTCTGTATCGCTGTATCTATGTCGTATTGTACTATGTATCCGGGCTTGTTAGTTTGTTTTGCATCTTCATAGGTGTTTTAGAATGCTGCAGTGATCAAACCATGTTTTCTTTTACTTTCTTTTTACCCTTTTAATTAGTTGTTTCCATTACATCATATGTACCACAAAAAAACTTGTTACTCATTCCATTGCTTCTCTTCACCACCCAGGGCTTGGAATTGTACACACTGCTGGGCAATTTTTGCTCTGGTTAGCGTGTACACCGTTGCTGAGTTGTTGCTGTATTTGGTTCATCTGCTTCACTGTTCTGTTTAACACATTTTCTGCATCCCTGTGTCCTTATTTTAGTGCTCAACCTCCCTTTTACTGCTTACTCTTTACCCCATCCATGGAGTTACTATGCTTGTAGAGTTGCAGTGTTCTGAGCTGCAGAATTTCGTCACTGTTGCTCATTAATTGCCTTGTTTGCACTGCTGTTCTCGCTCCCTTTTTGCTGTTGTTATGCTGACAAGTGACTTTTTTCTGTGTGTTTGTCTATAATGTAGTTCAATGTATCTTATTTCATATCCCTGTATCTTTGTTGCATCATACTATGTAACCGACCAACAGGGCTTCTTAGTTCGCTTTGCATCTTCATAAGTGTTTTAGAATGCTACATTGATCAAATCAAGTTGTGCTACCTTCGTAATATGAATAGCTATGATTATGATTTTCCAGGCCTCGGATGTATTGCTTGACTTGGCTGTGAATGAGCGATCCAGTAATGATAGAAATTCTGATTACAGAGTAGACAACATGGACGGTTCGAGATTCCTTGTTGACTATGATCATAATGATAGTGTAAGTGTCAGTATAGATTCTTTTTTCGTTATTGTTTTCAAATTCACTCTGGTTTTAACATTTAATCAGTCACTTGCTCTCTTATGAAATAGTTAACCAGGTGCTTAAATTTGGATTGGATTGTTTATTGTTGGAAGTACTTTAACTTCTCTATCTACATTCCCTCACAGTACATGTTATTAATTGCCAAAATTTGTCACAGTTGGTAGATAGAAGATCAGAGTGCACATCTCTTTCATCAGAAGGTGACTTTTCTGATAATATATGGGGTCTGGGATCGTTTGGCAGGTAATGATGTCAATGTATTTATGTTTATATATTATGCCGCCATAGTACAGTGTTGGTGCATTATGGCTTTATCTTCGCATTTTTCTCTTCCTCTTGTCACCTCCTCCTACAAAAGAAAACTATTTTGATAAATGATTTAATAGGGATGGAAGCAAGATTGGGCTAATAAAATTGTGCACTCCTGTATGCACTTTTATACAAATAAAATTAGCATAAGATTATTTTCATGTGGTCATTACTACTAGTTCGAACCTCATTATCAGTATCACCGTGCCCCGAAATAACAACAACAACAATGACAAAAACAAATTGTGCAGTAATTGACTATCCTCGTATTCATCTTTTGTATTTGAACATAACACGACTAGCTTAGTTGTTTATTGGTTTTAGGAATTATGCGGAGGTCCTCACTAGTTCTAAAGCTAATTCTCATATTAGCCCAGGATGTACAAAGTTAGAACTTCCTCAGAAGGTGTTAGAGTCCTTGTTTAACATTCCCAAAAGCTCTGAACATGACAAAGGTACCATGGATTGGAGAAACATAGCAAAGAAAATGCAGTCTCTGGGACCTGGTTTTGATGGTCGTCCAAATGTTGCAGAACCTCAGCAGCGTCCTCGCAGTATGTCAATTTGTAAATTATCTTGCTTGCATCTACTTGCTCTTCGTAAACAGTATTCATTTATTTGTGCTTATCTAATGAAGTTTTTACCCCTCATAATATGAGGAAAAGAAGAGTTCCATCCAATCATAACACTGCATTTACTTCTTCATTCACATTTTTTGAGTTTTTCAGATTATCTATCTCTTTGTATGCTTGAATTTGATGGTTTCCTCTGATGTTATCAAATTGAATCATGACTATTCATTCACTTATTTTACTTTTCTGGTTTGTAGCTAAAGGAGAGGAATATCATGCCTTTAGGCAAGATGCAAGACAACAGTGGGATTCAGTGAAAGGTTACTTTCAGAAAGTAAGTTCACATTTGATTTTTTCCTTAGATATTAGCTTTCTGTTCTTCAAGGCAGTTGATTTGGAGTTCAGATGTCAGTTCAGCATATGATAGGGTTGACAATTTTGCAGGCTGCAACTGCATATACTAATGGAGATCGAGGATATGCCGCCTATCTTTCTGATCAGGTTCATGACTTTTTGTCTATAAAAAATTTGATACTTTATTTTGCACTTGGTTGTTGGGACGCTTGTTCATATTAATTATCTTTTAAATCCAACGCTTTCTCAATTCTTTTATATATTGTTTTTTTCCCCCTTCTTTTTATGCTCCTGTAGTTATATATAACGTATTTGTTTTAAAATGTGGAGATGTGATCCAAGTATGATCATGTCTTGTTCATTCTTTTTCAATGTCCATTGTTTTATAGAATAACATTCTAGATAATGTTTTTTTGGTTTTGGGGTGAAACATTAACTACTCTACTTTATGGTTTTGGGCCATGAAGTGGATCTACCTTGTTATAATATGCTAACTATTTCTGTGTGGTTAGGGTAAAGAACAAACTAAAATAGCTCAGAAAGCAGACACTAAGGCAAGCCATGACATATTTGTTGCTAGGTCGGTCGGTTTCTTTAGCTCGACTGAAATTTTATTCTCTTAAGATTCTGTCAAAAAGAAATAGAGAACAAAGATTGCAGAACTCCCCTTTTCACATTTTCCTTGTCCATTATTTATTATTGCCTGTTTTAACCTATTGTTAGTGGTATGCAGAAACAAGGATATTGAAAATGTGATAACTATTGATTTGCATGGGCAGCATGTGAAACCAGCAATGAGAATGCTGAAACTTCACCTTCTGTTTGGATCATATGTTCCTTGTAAGCATTTTCTAAGCATATAGCTTCTCACATTTTCCTTTCTCAGGACATTTAGACTAAAATGGCGTTGCTTATTGAATTGTATTTGCATTTTCTCACTTTAACTTATTGTCTTTTTATGTCTACTTTAGCTGTTCAGATGATAAGGGTCATCACAGGATGTGGATCACATGGTTTTGGGAAGTCCAAGCTGAAACAATCGGTACGATTTAATCCACCCCCTACTATACAAATATTTTATGCTCCGATATATATTGCAACATAATGTTTGATGTATACATACACGTTGCTTAGGCTTTCAGAACTTCTGTTACAAGAATTTTTACTTATGTTTTATATTTGAATTAATACTTACTTTGTTGGAAATTTTGGTTTCATTATGGTCTTGTCCGCCCCTAGACACCTTATTACGACATTTGGGTTGCTTACATTGTAGCCTTCAACACCTTCTCTGTGTTGGGTGTGAAGGGGTGGGTTTAGCACCACATTGCCCAGAGACATGACCTTTGTAGTGTTTATAAACCGTGGGCAGCTTTCACCTTACTAGCCGGTTTCGTTAGGTTGAGTTAGGCCCAACCCAAATTATGTGATGGTATTCGAGCCTATCTTAGAGTTGTTGTTGGGCTTCTCGCGTTGTCTACTGGTCAGGCTCATTGTAACCTGGATGTGAGGCACTATGTTGGAAATTTTTCCTTAATTGTAGTTCGCCCCTAGCTGCCTAGTTACGGAATTTGGGTTTCCTTCATTGTAATCTTCAACACCTGTGTTGGGTGTGAAGGAGTGGATTTATTCCCACATTGCCTAGAGATATTGCCCATGTAGTGTTAATAAAGTTTGAGCAGCCCTTACCTTACAAACTGGTTTTCTAAGGTTGAGAGAGGCCCAACCCAAATTCTAAATTTTTTCTTGAATCCTAAAAACTTGTTTTTTTGAAGGGAACAATTGTTCTACATGATGATTCCTTATGATTTGCTTGATACAGGTTACTAACCTTTTAGATAAGGAGTCAATTGAATGGAGAGAAGAGAACCGAGGAACTGTGTTGATCAAACTCGACGGATGGAGAGAGTATAACTTTCTGGATGCTGATAGTGATAGCGATAGTGATTGATTGAGCTTATTGCATATAAGCTAATTGCAGGTTTATTAACTGTTTGTGTCTGTACCAAGTTTAGATTACTAATTTGGAATTTATATTAAGTTAGAGCTGTGAAATTGACATACACATTAGGTACCTATTTTGGCCAAGCTCTTTGTCTGTTGTAACTTCAAGCAAACATAGATCTTGGCACGTTTAGGGTGTATCATACCTCCCATAGAGCATGTAACTCTATTTTAGTTCTCAAGTGCTTGTCTAGATTTGCATTCCTAGGGTAGGCCAATGCCTAAAAGAATCTTGAGATGTTATTGGTGTTGTACCTACATGAATGTGTGTATTTTATTTTAAATTTCCTGGTTATTTTTTTCTTCCTGATTTCTCCACACAACACATTACTTTGATAATTCCTAGGGTGTGCTTGTTGCAATGTAGGGTTGTCGACTGATCCACACAACACTTTGTTACAAAACTGGCTGATCTTTTGTGTCGGTCTGACTCGAAGGATCAACAGATAAAGTTGTGCTATCCACCCAGTAAATTCATTATAAAAAGTTCACATAATTTCTTACACGCACACACGGCGAGATTAGGTAAATGGTACCATATGTATCTTTGAATTTTTTGCACAAAGCGCTGGTAAATAAATTTTGATTTGAACCCGGATTCTGTTGGCACAAACATTAGAACCAATGCATTGCCACGCCCCTATTAGTTTGCCAATTTACTCAAAACTTTGACTCTCTTCTTTTTGTTAAATGATTTCAAATCATGTCCAAACTTGGTCTACATGTGCAGAGTTTTATGAACCAGATAATCTCATGGCTTTTGTATGTGTTTAGTGTGTGATGGCAACCTCTGTTGCAGTAATATAAAAAGAGGAAACAAAACATTTGTGGTGCATGTTTATTCGCTGTTATGCCATTTGCTTTCATATCTTTTATGAAAGAAAAAAAAATCAAGTTTGCTGAAATTAAACTAGCTAGGCAAAAAAAAGGATAACAATTAGCTGCAGCGAGGAAAGTCAACATTCTTTTTTTCCGAATCTAATTCTAAAGCAATGAAAGTCATTGCTTTAGGCCACAACATTTGTGATGCATTCTTTAAATTGAGTTGAACAATACATTTGAGTGTAAAAATCTTGGAGTAAAAAACATATGAATTCTGACTTCAAGTTAGAATCAACTTTAGAGACAAAATCAATTCTTTGCTGAAATTAAACTAGCTAGGAAAAAAAAAGGATAACAATTAGTTGCAGCGAGGAAAGTCCACATTTTTTTTTTCTTTTTCTGAATCTAATTCTAAAGCAATGAAAGTCATTGCTTTAGGCCACAACATTTGTGATGCATTCTTTAAATTGAGTTGAACAATACATTTGACGGTAAAAATCTTGGAGTAAAAAGCATATGAATTCTGACTTCAAGTTAGAATCAACTTTAGAGACAAAATCAATTCTAATCAACATCACCCAACCATGTAAAATCTCTTCTACAATTCTAAAATCAAATTTGACTTAAAAAATAGAATTAAGTATACACTTAAGTGTTCCCATCCCACACAAGGGAAGCCAAATAAATTGATATCAGAGCTAAATATATATTGAGCTAAATTGGTATCAAAGTTATCACAATTTTTTTTTTTTTGTATCAAAGTGTAAAATTTAGTTATACTAACTTTTACAAAATGGGAAAATGAATACAGTCTAAATGACCAAGGATCCATGGAGAACAAGATGATAAATTATGAATTTGCTAACTAAGACTTTCTCATACATCTTAAGGTAACTTAGTAAGACAGATCAACTAAAAATTTAAATTGCACCATTCATTTTTTTTTAGTGGTGTAAATTAACATATAACCAAAAATGTGTGAAAACCAATTAAAAATGATACACACAAAAACAAAAATCCATTTGATTTTCTCCCTCACATGCATAGTACTGAGGCTGTTGAGATGCTAACAAGGCCAGAGGGTGGTTGGGACAATTTTGCACACTGCCAGTGCCAATTGATCACACATTGAGCATGCCTCTTTACATCTACCTGCCAATTGCTTACACAGCTAGCAGTACATGAGTTCCTAAACTACTTCAACTTCATTTTCTTTTCCATTTTTCATGCAAGAGTGGTGAATCGGGAACTCTCCTAATTCCTTTCTTCCTCTCTCAATTTCTCTTCTATTTAAACCCTCAAATAAAAATTTGCTAAAAATCACATGAAACTCTTTATTTTTTGTATAAGTCATAAATATACACTATTCTTTTTTAAAAAGAACATACAAGATTATTAATTTACTTTAATTTTATTTTATTAATTTACTTATAGGAAACAAATATGTCTAATAAAATATATGAGTGAAGACTCGTTTTCTTTTAATATTGTGGTTACTTTATGGTTCATTTTGGATCTTGTCTTCCTTTTATTTAAAATTCTTTAAGATATATGATTTTTTTTTATCACATGGACTATATTTTCCGTTTTTAAATATTGTTATGAACAAAATTGTCCCTTTTTTAAATAAAAGAGAGAAAACTATTTTTTTATTTAAAAACTCGTTATCCAAGGAAAGAAAACTATTAAATTGATCTTGCACACACAATAAATATGGTTGTGACCTATTCCGCACATAGTGACCAATTATTTTGTCAATATTTGTGTTATAATATATTTTTGATAGAAATTTGTGTTTTAATATTATTTCTCAAAATTGCTTCAAAAGAATATTATTTTTCAAAATATTTTAACATTGAATATGTATAAAAGAAATAATTGCAATTGACAAAAATAGTTTGACATTTTATTTGGACTTAATTTAAATCTATAGGGCCCATGTTCAATATGTAAAGTGACAAAAACATTCCAAAATCTTCCGCAGGAAAAGCCCCAGCGAAAGTTACAATTACTTGTTACGGGATCAAGATCCGCAGTAAATTTCCTCAGTGTGAAGACAACCGCAGGAAAATCTTAAGGTATTTCCTTTGGATTAATTTCCTCAAGCAAGTCCACAGATGAATCAACAATTTCTTTCAGCACGGATCTACCTACATGGACACAATAGTTTTATGTTATATTTAATCCCTTCCATTGATGAAAAATAATGTTTTGGGCATGCAATGTATTTAATTCCCCAAATAGTAATATCACCAATGTCACCAATGCAATTTCGGTTATAAAACTTAACTTCTTTTTTTAACACACAATCTACACACACTATCATTCCTACTACTACATTAGGTTGCGTAATACTCCCTCCGTCCTAAATTTATAACGTTTTGGGCATTTCACATATATTAAAAAATATAATTAATTTTGTGTGGAAAAGAGATATTATGAGTTGTTTTACAAAATTGTCCTTAATAAATGGTACGGGAGAGATAAATTAAAGAACTGAAATAAGAGAGAGTAATAAATAATTAAGTATATAATAGGAAAAGTAACATTAATGTTTCATTGGTATTGTAAAACGACATATAATTTGAGACAATTTTTTTTTCCAAAACAACATACAATTTGGGACGGAGGGAGTAGAATTTTTGATGCATTACAATGACACATGCAAAGAATTCTACAATAGTAAATATTTATTGAGAAAAAATTATTTTCAAAATTTTGAAAAATAAATTAGCACAATTTTCAATATATACTCCCTTCGTCTCTAAAACACCGTTTATACACGATTATTTATGAAATGATTAATTTTGATGGTAAAATTAGTATTATTTACTAAAACACCCTTATTATTAATAGTAGTTAATAAAGTAGTTAAGTTGGATGAAATTCAATAAATAAGGGTATAATAATGAAAAAAAATAAAATAAATGCTGCATTGATATTCTAAAGTGACAATTATTTTGAGAAAAGAGAAAAATGAAAAATGGTAAAAAGACAATTATTGTGAGATAGAGGAAGTAATTTTTATCTTTAGCATACTAACACGTGCTCTAAGGATACATGCTAGGATTTCCTCTATAAAACATATACGATTATATAGGAAAATAATATTTGGTATACTACTAAATATTTTACTATATTTCCACAAAGAAAATAATGTTCACTTTGTTGCTTTTTTAACTCGATATTTGTGCTTCCGTTCACTTTGTGTTCATAATAAATATACTTTTTATGTGAAGAGACATTTGTGCCTTCTCTGCACATAAGCTTTCGATAAAAATAAGTAAAATCAGTGAAGATACAAATGTCTAATTCCAACGAACAATCACAAGATAATTTCGAGGTGTGATAATTTTGTGGAATTGTTAAGCTATGTGGCTTGAGAGTATAAAACTATAAGAATTTGAAGGAAAACAAAGCATAGCATATAATGGTGTCATAAGGCCAAATGAGGCTGTGCCAATTAGGGCAATTCATATGAATGTGCCAAATGGGGTGGCGATTAAAACTATTTTGTCAAATGGGGCGATTAAAATCATTTTGCTAAATGAGGCGATCATTTTGTCAAATGGGGCAATTAATATTGTTATGCCAATTTGAGCGATATCCGGATCATGGTCTAGTTGCATTTCATGCATTATTGAATCTTGGGTCTGTGTTTGTTCTTTTAATTTACTCTAGAGTGATAAATATTTTAAAGTGAAAATAAATGTCTTAGCACGATTCCTAGATGATTGTTGTATATTCATATTTGATGTTTTAATTTATTATTGATATTATTTCATGGTTGTTGAAGACTAACCCTTACAACCAACATTTTAGGTGCCAAAGAAGATTGATGTGTGCTTGATGTTTTGCTTGAAGCGTGCACGCGGGGAAACAAATTTGGGTGTTTCTGAATTGTAATTAAATTAGTTTAACTGTTTTCTTTATAAGTTCTAGTTAAAAGTTTATTATGGTTGACTATTATTAAAAAAAAATAGTCTTGTTTTTCAAAAATAAAAATAAAAAAATTAAACGTAATCTCTTGGATCAAAAATCCAGGACGTTAGAGTTATTAGCGTTAAATATGTTTTTAATCCTTATAAATATATCACCTTTTTATTTTAGTCAACTTATGTCTAGCCTTCATTTTCTTAATGAAATTTTCCAAAAATGGGGAGAATATTATGACAATCTCTCCCAAAAAAATTAGAATTGTTTAAAAAAAAAGAATTAAATAGGAATTTTTTGAGAGTTTGGTGCTTAAAAATTCATATTTTGTTCAAAAATTCTATTTTTTGGGAGCGATTGTCTTGGTATCCTCTGCACATTTCTGGAGAATTTGATTAAGAAAATGAAGGCTAGACATTCATAGTACTGAAGCTGTGGAGATGCTAACAAATTGTTACATTTTGTTTGAAATCAGACGTGCTTTCAGTTGTTCAGTCTGCTAGTTGCACAATTTTGCACACTGCCAGCGTCAATTGATCACACATTGAGCATGCCACTTTACATCTACCTGCCAATTTCTCACACAGCTAGCATATGCCTCTGTTCCAGTACAACCAAACAACAAACCTATAGGAGTAGCGGTGCATGAGTTCCTAAACTACTTCAACTTCATTTTCTTTTCCATCCTATAGGAGTAGCAAACTCTCAATTTCTCTTCTATTTAACCCTCAATAAATGAAAACTTATTTAACTCTCCTAATTTTTTAGGCAAGAGCATGAAAGTGACTGATATTCAAACTTCATGTTTGCAATAATCAGGTCTAAATTTGAAATGAATATCTTAGCCATTACTTTCTACTGTGGTATAATAGTTAAATACAAATGTTCTAGCTGCATAAGCAATCATAAAATTGGGCTATATATTAAGCTTGTCCAAAGATAATTTGCAGCTATAGTAGCGAAATCTTTAGGGTAGAGTTGGTCGTTCGCAATCACTAGATTTATTTTAGCTCACTGACGTCGCAATATAGCTTTTCTATTTATTTTTAGATAGGGAAAAATATCAGTAAGTCAGTGGGTATGTTAGCTTCTAAGATTTAAACCCTCGACCTCTTGTTTAAAGATCCTTCATGATCTCTTTGCGCAGCAACAGAGCTACCTACACGGACACAATAGCTTTCTTGTTATATCTAATCCCGCTCCAAAGAAAGAATATTTCTTGTGACATTATTCGTCAAAGACTTTTGTCTGGTTTTCTTACTAATATTTCTTATTTTTATAACTTATATGTTGAGACATGCTCCCTTCATTACATCTAGTAAGTTCTAAATATTACGTTTACATTTTTATTTCTCTTTCATCCTACCAAGTTCTTTTTCAAATCATATACATATTGTTTTCCATTTTTAGCCTATATTTTAACCTTTATTGTTTTCTGGTGTTCTGTTCACTTATCGGGTACTGAGAATTGACTAATTCGTTTTCTTATCATATGTTTATGTTTACTACATTGTGTATCTGTTATTTCTTTCTTGAGGTCAAAATTTACTATTTGGATTTTGGAGAACGTACTTTCTGCTGTAAAACTTACTATGACTTTTTTTTTTCTTTACACAATCTGCACACACCTTCATGCCTCCTTTTTATATATATACTACTAAATATTTCACTATATTTCCACACACAAAAGAATTTTCACTTTGTTTCTTTTTTTCATCAACATCTGTGCTTCCTTTGCACTTTGTATTCTTAATAAGTATACTTTTTATGTGAAGAGACATTTGTGCCTTCTCTGTAAACAAGCTTTCGAAAAACATAAGCAAGATAAGTGAAGGTACAAATGTTTAATTCCAACAATATATCAACGCGTATCAATAGTATGTATCGTTATCGTATTTTCGATTACATATTATATACAAATATCAACGCGTATATAGTTATTTGAATTTTTGTATCGTTAAACATGAATGATTTAACGGATGTAACGTCGAAATATTAGTATTTAATGCCGAA